>Ga0222712_10000982_pt1 | contig 36401 bp, 35 predicted proteins | sample C33_657DmetaG_FD_165043 | JGI IMG/M metagenome (GOLD analysis project Ga0222712, IMG submission 165043) | Estuarine water microbial communities from San Francisco Bay, California, United States - C33_657D | ecosystem: Environmental > Aquatic > Marine > Unclassified | place: USA: California... | reverse complement strand
GGACGAGTTGAAAGAGCGCATCCTGAAGGGGATAGACGAGATGAACGCTCACCCAGTGCGCTTCCAGTGGAAGAGCTTCGATATGCAGATGGCCTGAAGTAAGCACTTTATTGGAACGAAGCACTAGCTCATGCGGTGGGGTGGGGCGGGGTTTGGCGGTGTGTGGGCTCAAGCTCTGCCGCAACTGTGGGGGCGCTCAGGGTCAAGGCTTGAGCCTGGGGGCTGGGGCTTTGTACAGGGGGGGCTGCGCAGGGTGTGCTTGGCGCTGCACTTTGCTCAAAGTGGTCACCACCCGGTCTGGCCGCGTCTCAATGGTGGTCAGCGGCACCCTGTGGTCATCCCGAGAAAAGGCAAGCGCGAAGAGTTGAATCCTCTTGGGCGTGAATGGGCAAAGTGGTACATAATTAATTTCGATTTTTTCGTTTTGAATGTTCGTTTTGGGTAGGGAGTCTTGCAATGGGTACCGTTTTTCAGGCTGAAAAGCAGGCCACGCCGGTCAAGCCAGTGACTGTGCCGCGCACCCCCAAAAAGCGCACGGCTGGCGATCAGGGGGGTTCGTTTCAGGCGCGTTGCGCATCGGCTTTGCGCGTGGCGCTGCCTGCGGAGTTGAAGGCGCACGGGACCGTTTTGCCTGCGGTTGATGTGCAGGCCATGGCCGAAGCCTTGGCCCGACAGGTGGCCAAGCTGGCCGATGTGCCCGCTGGCAAGCGCCCGGGCAAAGCGCAAGCACAGACTGTCAACGACTGGATCAGCACCCAAGAGGCGGCCAATCTCTGTGGCTTTTCGCGCCCCTTTGTGGCGGCGCTGCTCGATTCGGGCACTTACGCGGGCAAGGTACAACGCACTGCGGGTGGCCACCGCAGAGTGCTGGCCAGCGAGTTTGAGGCGCTGGTGGCCAAGGCTTGTGCCGCCGCACCCAAAACCTTGGCGCAAGCCCGCAAAGCAGTGGATTTGAAGCGTCTGGATGGGGGCCCAGCCACGCCACGCACAGAGCGCAAACAGTCCAAGGTGCGGGCAACGGCATTGGCCCACAAGCTGGGCTTGTCGGCCTGATGTCCCCCTTGCTGGTCTTGGCCGATGCGAACATCCTGGTCAAGGATGTGGTGTCGAATGTGCTGTTCGATTTGGCTGCGGCCAAATTGATCGACTTGAAGTGGACGCCGCAGATCGAGGTGGAGTACGCCCAGCATCGTGCTCGCTTGCGGGCTGAGGCAATCGGTCGCGAACTTGCATTTGGCGACTTCATTTGGGCGCAAAGGCGGCTGGAGCCGATCAAACAACACTTGGTGCCACAGCATTTGCCACCGGGCTGGCAAGCAGACGGCAAGCGCCTGGATGTGCTGCAAAAAAGCTTGTTTTTTGCACCGCTGCTGCAGTTGCCTGATCCGGACGACGTGCATGTGGCCATGGCAGCAGCCGATTGGGCGCGGTCAGCGCGGCGCAGTGTGGTGCTGGCAACCGACAACTTGAAAGATTTGCCAGGTGCCGATTTGCTGCCCTTTGATGTCTATCCTTTGCATCCAGGGGATGTCCTCGATCTGGTGGACTTGATGGATGCTGACGGTTTGTCCAAAAGCCTGAAAAAGACATGCACTGATTTTAAAAATCCAGAATTCGCGCTGAGTGACATGCTGGCGTCGATTGGCAGTGTTCAGCAGTTCGACAATGAGCCGCTGGCTGCAAAGCTGCAAGCCCGCTGGGGGCTGAAGCTGTCGGCAAGATCCGTAAAACGCAAGCGCTAAAGAAGCGCGTTCAGGGATAAAAATAAACCCTTCCATCACGGCTGGCCCACTTTGGCTTTTGGGGCTCATTAATGGGGTCACATTAATGGGGTCAGATACCAATTATTCCTGTTCCTTCCGAAGGAGTATGGACATGCGAGCGATCGAATTCTCCACGACGATTTCTGCCCAGGGTGGCATTGAGCTGCCAGCTAATTTCAAAGCCCTCTATGGCCGTGACGCACGGATGATTTTGCTCATTGATGACGATGTGGTGTTGGCCCCGCCAGCCCCCGACCGTCGGCAGCGTCAGCAAAATTTGCGACAAGCATTGGCTGCGGTGGCGCAGGCTGGAACTCTGGCCCACATTGACGATGCAGGTGTCTGGCAGCGCGAGGTTCGCGCTGAGCGCCCCCAGCCTGGCCGTGGGGATTGATGCCCATGTGGCTTGCTGAATCAATACCCCAGCGGCCCTTCAAGCCCAACATGGGCGCGGTGGTGGTGACGGAACCTCGCTGGCAGCAGGGTGGCCAAGAAAGTTGTGTCCAGTGAACTAGCCCGCTGGGTTGGCTCTTCGCCTTGCCGGGGGAAGAGCGGCCATTGCACCCATCAGCGAACCCAGCGTCGAACAGCCACCGCTCGGGATGGGCGCTGCGGGCAGGACCGGATGCCGCGCGGCTTTGCGGTCTGCCTGAACGAGCGGACAAGGTAGCGAGGCGGTCCAGGCAAGGGTTATCCATGACCAAGTCCCAAAGAGCGACACCTAGAATATTTTTTCAAATCATAAGAATTCTTGTTTTTCATTGGTCTTAGGATCCCCACGTCAAACCACCTTCAGGAGCGTCCATGTCCACCATTCGGGTCAATGGCCAAGCGCACAAAGTGCGGGCCGATTCGCAAACTTCTTTATTGCACGTGCTGCAAAACGAGTTGCTGCTCAAAGGGCCCAAATACGGCTGCGGTATGGCTCAATGCGGGGCGTGCACGGTGCACATCGATGGTCAGGCCACGCGCTCGTGCGTGATGCCCGTCGGCATGGTGCGCGGCGAGGTGACCACCCTTGAAGGGCTGGGCACCCCTGAGAAGCCCCATCCTGTGCAGAAAGCCTTTATTGACGCCCAGGCCGCTCAGTGCGGTTACTGCATCAACGGCATGGTGATGACCACAGTGGCCTTTTTGAAGAAGACCCCCAAGCCCTCTGTTGAACAAATCAAAGCCTCGCTCGACGGCAACCTGTGCCGCTGCGGCACCCACATGCGCATCATCTCTGCCGTGCGCAAGGCTTCAGGAGGTGCAGCATGAAGCGGCGTGCCTTCCTTCAATCCTCGGCCGTTTTGGTCGTGGGATTCAGCCTCAGCATCTCCCCCCTCCATGCTCAGCCCGCCCCAGACCCGCGCTTTGCCCAAGTTGATGCCTGGCTCAAGATAGCCCCCAATGGCATGGTCACTTTTCACACCGGCAAAGTAGAGTTGGGCACTGGCGTGCGCACTGCGCTGGCGCAACTGATTGCCGAAGAACTCGACGTGTCAATGGCCAACATTCAATTGGTGATGGGCGACACCGATTTGTGCCCGGATCAAATTGGCACATTTGGCCAATTGACCATCCTGCTGGCCGGTCCGCAAGTGCGCCAAGCCGCAGCCGAGGCACGCCTGGCCTTGGTCGAGCGGGCAGCCCAGCGATGGGGCGTCCCTGCGGATCAAATTCAAACGGACCAAGGCGTGGCCAAGGCCCCCAACGGCGCCAGCATCAGCTATGGAGAGTTGGCCCAAGGCCCCGGTTTGAACCGCGCCATCAGCGGTAAAGCCACTTTGAAAACCCCGGCGCAATTCAAGCAGATCGGAAAATCTGTACCGCGGGTGGAAATACCCGCCAAAGTCTGTGGGACCCATGAATATGTGCAGCATGTGCGCGTGCCTGGCATGCTGCACGGGCGCATCATCCGTCCCGACCTGCCCGGCGCCACCCCCCTGGAAATTGACGACAGCGCCTTGAGGAAAATGGCCGGCGCGCCCAAGGTGGTGCGTAAGGGGAATTTCTTGGCCGTCGTTGCTGACAGCGAAGATATGGCGGTCAAAGCCGCGCAATCCGTGAAGGTTGTGTGGAGCGCGGCCGAGGCCTTGCCTACTCCGGAAGAAGTGCCGCAACGCTTGCGCAGCACACCGTCGACCCTGCGCGAATTGCAGCGAACCGGCCAAGGTGCCGACGCCTTGGCGCAGGCGGTCAAGACCCATGAGGCCGAGTATTTCGTGCCCTTCCAGATGCATGCCTCGATTGGCCCTTCATGCGCGGTGGCCGACGTTCGCGCTGATCGCGCCACCGTTTGGTCGGCCACGCAAACCTCATTCCTCACGCGGGGCAGTCTGGCCACCATGCTGGGCATGAAGTCCAGCATGGTGCGCCTGATTTGGGTCGAAGGCTCCGGCTGTTATGGCCAAAATGGAGCGGACGATGTGTCCGGTGATGCCGCCTTGCTGTCGCAACTGGTAGGCAAGCCGGTGCGTGTGCAATGGATGCGGCGCCAGGAACACCAATGGGAGCCCAAGGGCGCGGCCATGGCCATGTCGGTCAAGGGTGGCCTGGATGCCAGCGGTCAGGTCATCGGTTGGGACTATGCCGTCTGGAGCCCCAACCATGCCTTGCGTCCTTTCTATGACATGGCTGGCAATGTACTGGCCGGCGAGGCCTTGGGCATGCCAGCGCGCTTCTTGCAAGCAGGTGCCGACCGCAATGCCAAGCCCACCTATGCGTTTGCCAACAGCCGCGTGGTGTTGAACCTGCTTGATCGCTCTCCCCTGCGCTCATCGTCATTGCGCGGTTTGGGCTCTCCCCAGAACACCTTTGCCAACGAATCATTCATTGACGAGTTGGCCGTTTTAGCCGGTGCCGATGCAATCGATTTCCGGGTTCGACACCTCAAGGACGACCGCGCCATTGCCGTCCTGCGTGCGGTTGAAAAGCTCGCTTCCTGGGACAAGCGCCCCAGTGGCAATCGCAGCAAAGGCAAGGGCCGCGGCGTGGCTTTTGTGCAGTACGACAACAACGCCACCTATGTAGCGGTCAGCATGCAAGTGCAGGTGGACGACAAAACCGGCAAGGTCAAGGTCGAGAACGTGTGTGTCGCCCATGATTGCGGCATGATAGTCAACCCCGATGGCGTGCGCAGTCAAATTGAGGGCAATGTGATCCAAACCCTCAGCCGCGCCCTGTTGGAAGAGGTGAAGACCACACGCCGGGAAATCACCAGCGTGGACTGGGTCAGCTACCCCATCATGCGCTTCTCGGACCTGCCCAGCGAGATCAATATCGAGTTGATCGACCGCCCCACGGTGCGTGCGGTGGGGGCTGGTGAAGCCAGCAGCGCACCGATTTTTGCCGCACTGGCCAACGCGATTTACGACGCCACCGGCGTGCGCCTGAGAAGCGTGCCCTTCACTCCGGAGCGCCTGCTGGCAGCGCGGCAAAAACAGCTGGCCTGAGTTTGCCCCGGCTTTTCAGGGTGAGCCCTGGCCTGCTGAAGATTTCGCCAGGCCAGCGCCATACCTTAGGGCATTCCAAGTGTCTGAGCGCAGCGCGCAGGCCATGGCCGCTGCCGCTTTTTCAAACTCGGGGCGTTTGCCTTGGGTTCCATACCCCAGAGCCCCCTCAAGCCCAACACGGGCTTGGTGGTGGTGCCCGGCCTGCGCCTGCGGTACGGAGGCCGAAACCTCGGCACCCGAGCCGGTTTGTCGCTGGGTTTTGCCTTCAATTTGTAGGGGGGAATCGCTGGGGGTTGCAGGTCAAGGGCATGTGCCTTCAATCAAACGCGGCTGTGTTGGCGTGAGCCGATGCCCTCACCCTAGCCCTCTCCCAGAGGGAGAGGGGATAAAACCCAAACAGCCCTGGCCTGGGGCGGCGCAGCTTTCTTACTCCCTCCCCCTCTGGGGGAGGGCAGGGGTGAGGGCATGTGCCTTCAATCGAACGCGGCTGCGTTGCCGTGAGCTGATGCCCTCACCCTTGCCCTCTCCCTTCAGGGAGAGGGAACAAGGCCAATGCAGTGCTGGCTCTAGGCGACGCAGCTTTCTTACTCCCTCCCCCTCTGGGGGAGGGCAGGGGTGGGGGCATGAAAACGTTAAACAGCGATGCGGTTGCCGATCGAGCGCTGCATCGCCGTGAGCTTGATGTAGTTGTGCGCCGTGGCTTGGCCTGGTTCACTGATGATCAGATTGACGTTAAAATGCATGAAATTTCAATGAAGATACAGTCATGTCTGAAAGACCTGCCACATCCGATTCCCCATTGCGGGGTGCTGCCGCGCAGCTGGCTGCCCAATTGCAGGCGGGGCGGGTGTATCGGCGTGATGACTTGGCTCGCATGAGTAATGCGGTAGACCGAAACCTGCGTGAATTGCTAGCAGCTGGCATCCTTGAAAAGCTGGCGCCGGGGCTGTATCACTTTCCGCGCGGCTCGCGCTTCGGCCCGCTGCCGCCGGCAGATGATCAAGTGGTGGAAGGCTTTTTGCGCGATAAAGAATTTCTGGTGTTCTCGCCTTCGTCGTACAACGCGGTAGGGCTGGGAACAACCCAGCTCTACAACAAGACCCTGGTCTACAACCACAAGCGCCACGGCATTTTTAGGCTGGGCAATCGCCGATTTGACTTTCGGGTCAAACCGCGCTTCCCTAAAAAATTGAGCGCCGAGTTTCTCTACGTTGACCTGCTGAACAACCTCGATGAGCTGGCCGAAGACCGTGAAGCGGTTCTTAAGCAGGCACGCAGTCGTTCGTCGTTGTTCGACCCGGTACATCTACAAGCGGCCGCTGACCGCTATGGGAACATGGCCACCAGAAAACGTTTGCGGGAATGGTCGAGTGGCTGAGTTTTTGCACGACCGGCGCGACTTCAGCCAGTTGCTCGCTGTCGTTGCCAATGAGCGAAGCCTGGACCCTATGCTGGTTGAGAAGGACTACTGGATCATGCACAGCCTCTGGGGCCTGCAGGCTCAGGGCTTTGTATTTGAGCTCAAGGGCGGCACTTCGCTGTCCAAGGGTTTTGGCGTGATACACCGGTTCTCGGAGGACATCGACATCCGAATAGAGCCGCCACCAGGCGTAGAGGTCAAGTCAGGCCGCAACCAGGATAAGCCAGCCCATATTGCGTCGCGCCGCGCCTACTACGATGAACTGTCCAGGCTGATTCGAATTCCCGGTGTGTCGAGCGTGGATCGCGATGAATACTTTGATGATGAAAAGATGCGCAGCGCGGGTATCCGACTGTCCTATGCCTCGCGAGTATCTCCGTTGGCTGGCGTGAAGGATGGGATTTTGCTGGAGCTTGGATTCGATGACACCGCGCCCAATAGTCCAGTCACCATCTCATCATGGGCCCTTGATTTTGCGTCGGCCAGGGGCGTTGAGGTCATCGACAACAGAGCCGTTGACGTACCGTGTTACGCCCTCACCCATACGTTCGTCGAAAAGCTGCAGACGATATCGACCAAGTACCGTCGCCTGAGTGAAGCTGGGGAGTTTCCAGCCAATTTCCTGCGGCATTATTACGATGTGTATTGCCTCCTGGCGGTTCAGCAAGTCCAGGCCTTCATGAGGCAGCCGGCCTACCAGCAACGCAAGCTGCGACGCTTCAGATCTGGTGACGAACTGGTGATCGCCAAAAATCCCGCCTTCACCCTGTCCGATCTGAAGCAGCGCCAGCGGTTCGCGATCGAGTACCGAAAGTCAGAGGCTCTCTACTACCAGGGGCAGCCTGACTTTGATCAGGTGCTGGCCAGAATAAGTGAGTATTCGGGGGCAATGTAAATTAATCGGGGTCAAAATCAACCGGGGTCAGACACCGATTAAATCTTACTCCCTCCCCCTCTGGGGGAGGGCAGGGGTGAGGGCATGTGCCTTCAATCAAACGCGGCTGCGTTGCCGTTAGCCGATGCCCCCACCCTAACCCTCCTCCAGAGGGGGAGGGGACAAAGCCAATGCGGTGCTGGCTCTAGGCAGCGCAGCTTTCTTGCTCCCTCCCCCTCTGGGGGAGGAGACAAAGCCGAAACGGCGATGCCCTTTAGGTCTTTGCCACCAATCTAGCGCCGTTGATCCTTCCGGCCCCTTTGTCAAAAGTCCAGAGAGGCTGTTCGCCGGCTTGCGCAGCCAGGGCGACATGAAGACAGTCTGCAAAGTCGGCCGGGCTCTGGCGGAACAGTTGCAGGGCCACTTCGACGGCGTGTTCGGACTCGAAGTTCAGCTCGCGCGATGACAGCAGCCCCGACAAGGTCTGCAGCACATCGCTCTTGCCGAAGCCAAAGCTTGAGCGCAGCACCCACTCGAGTTCTATCGTCACCGTGACGGGCACGAACAGCGTGGCGCCATCGGCCACACATCGGCTGATCAGACGCTTGGCCGCTGCAAACTGGGCCGCATCGTCCTGGACGATGAACCGCACCAGGATGTTGGTGTCGAGCGCCGGCATCAGCGCCAGGGGTTCATGCCGGCCAAGCTGACCTTTTTGCCTTTGGGCGCCTTGAGCGCGCCGGCCATTTCAAGGATTGACTTGGTTTTGGCCCGAACGATGACGGTTCCGTCGGGCATGGCCGACCACACCAGTCGTGTGCCAGGCTGGGCATCCATCAAGGCCCGAATATGGGCAGGCACAGTGGTTTGGCCTTTGAGGGTGATGGTCGATTCGGTCATGTTGGTCTCCTTACTTTTTCACCGATTGTAATGACGTCAATTTAATGGGGGTCAGATACCCGGTGAGCCGATGCCCCCACCCCAACCCTCCCCCAAAAGGGGGAGGGGATAAGACACGGAGCAGGTATGCCCTCAGTTTTGCTGAGCTTCATTTTCTGCAAGGGCTCAGCTCAGTTGTCGCGTGATTTTGTGGGAGCGCCGCCCCGGCGCGATAGGGCTGATGATCAAGCGCTGCATCGCCGCGAGGGCGCAGCTCCTACAGGCCTGCGCGCGCAGCAGCCCCAGCTTCAGCTGTACATCTCGCGCATACGCTCGATCTGTTTTTGGACCTGTTTGCGCAGGCTGGACGGTGCGATCACTTGTACGTCGGCGCCAAAGCGCAGGATGTCGCCGATCAGTTCGCGTTCGTCGGAATAGGGAACGCTCAGGCTGTAGCTGCCGTCGGGGTGCATCACGCCTTTTTGCTCGGGGTGCCAGTTTTCATGGCGTACCCATTCGGCGCGGCTGGGGCTGAAGGTCAGTTCGGCCCAGTCTTTGGGCGCGCCGCCAAAGATGCCGTAGCTGCTGCCCAGTTGCTTGCGCATGGCCGCAATGTCTACGTCGCGGGCGGTTGCCTCTAGCAGGTCGGCTTGGGTGATGGCGTCGATCGAAAAGCTGCGCAGGTCTTTGCGCAGATGGCACCAGGTGTCCACATACCAGTTGTCGCGGTAATGCACCAGTTGTTGAGGCGATATCACGCGCCTGACGGTTTCGCTTTTTTGCCGGTTGGTGTGAACGATCTGCACCTGCTTGCGCTCGAAGGTGGCCTTGGCGATGGTCTCGAAGGCGGCCAGCTGCATGCGGCGCTTGCCGGCGTGTACCGCGCGCACGCGCTGGGTGAGCTCTTGCGGATCCAGCCCCTGGCGGGTGAGCATGTCGTCGAGCCGCTTGCGAAAGGGCTTGAGTTTGGGGCCGAGCAGCCCTGGGTCGAGCTGTTCGATCATGTTTTGGATGGTCATGAGCGCCAGGATCTCGTCTTGCGTGAACCAGAGCCCGGGCAGTTCGGTGGCGTCGGGGTCGGAGTCGAGCCGGTAGCCGCCGAGGTCTTTGTCAAAGACGATGGGCGTGCCCAGACGGTCGCGCATCTTGGCAATGTCGCGCTTGAAGGTAGCCAGCGAAATCTCTTGCGCAGCCATCAGCTCGTCGGCCGTCATGGCGCGGCGATGGCTGAGGAGGGTTTTGTAACGGTAGAGGCGGTCTGTTTCTGACATTGAAGGTTTGTAACATTGACTTGTCAGAATGACAAATGCTGGGCGTTTGGGGACATCGCCGCGAGGGCGCGGCTCCTACTCCCCAGTGGCCCGAACGAGGGAGTAGGAGCGCCGCCCTCGGCGCGATCAGGCGGCTAAACAGGCTCTAGGACTGCGCAATTCTGACGACCACGCCAAAAGGAAATTGCGCGCTCGCCAAGTGCGGTGGTGTGTGCAGCCAGATCACGGGAACCTCGGGCTTGTGGGCGGGGAAGGTGCCTATTGCGTCGGTGGCGTAGATCACCAGGGCCACGTCGCTCTGCTCTGCGACCCAGCCAAATACCGGGCAGAAGTCGGTGCCGCCCCGGCCGTGTATCTCGAGGCGCTTGGGGATGTCGTAGCCGTCCATGGCCTCGAATGGCTCGACCGACTGCAAGCGAGAATCGCATTGCAGCACGGTCAGCCGGCAGGGAAACACCTCGCGAAACGACTGCAACTCGCCGGCGATGCCCGCCAGCAGGTCCAGCGACATGGAGGCCGAGGTGTCGATGGCAAACACCACATGGCCGGGAACCTGCATGCCGGCCGAGGGCATGAACAGGCCCCGGTGCAGCATGCGCTTGCTGAAGGGAAAGGAGGTCCAGTCGCCCTTGATGCGCTCAGACAGATGAGCGCGCAGCAGCGAGCGCCAGTCGATGCGGCGGCTCTCGTCGGCTTCGCATTCGCTGCGAAATGAGCCTGCGCCGTCGCCGTTGAGGCGGGCCAGGGCTTCCTGCCGCAGTTCGCGTCGGAGTTCGGCCATTTGCTCGCGGTCTGGCGCGTCGGCGCTGCGGACCGGCCGAAGGCGCGGGTCGTCAGGGTCGATCAGGTCATCGCCCACGGTGGGCACGCGGTCCTTGGAGTCGTCGCTCAGGTCGTCTTCGCGACGGGCTGGCCCGCTGAGATTTTTGCGCCTGCCCTTGCCCGAGCCTTTTGCGGAAGCGTCTTGGGACGCCTGTGCCATCAACTCGGCGTAGATCTGCTCGGAGGTTTTGCTGCGCGCCTGAGCGCTGATGAGGCCGCCTTCAGGAAGGCTGAAGCCGCGCTGGATCAGCAGGTAGTTGATGGCGTAGTCGCAGGCTATGTTCCAAACCTGGCTGTCGCGCCCCTGGCGCCGATCGGCATGTGTGAACAGCACATGCAGCACCTCGTGGGCCAGCAGGCCACGCAGTTCGTCGTCGCGCAGGTGCGCCAGCCACTGTGGGTTGTAAAAGATGTGATACCCGTCGGTGGCGGCGGTGCGGCACCAGGGTGCACCGCTGACTGGCCGCACCGGCAAGCGCATCACCGCAGAGGCCAGGAAGGGCTGCTGCATGCTCAGGCGTATGCGTGCGCGCAGCACCCGCTGGTAGATCTCTTGCAGGGCCTGCTTGCTGAGCTCGGCACTCGTGCCGCGCGGTGCGGCGGCGGCCGACCGTGGCGCGGCCTGGCGCGGGCTTGGTGTGGCGGGGCTCATCGGCTGATCAGGTGGCCGTGGGCCTTGAGGAAGTCGCGGTAGCCCGGCTCCTTGATGAAGGTGGGCCGGGCCTTGAGCATGTCCAGCGCCAGGACCACGCCAAATTCGGGCGGCAGGCGCTGCAGCAGCACGGCACTGGCTTTGGAGACATCTTCTTCGGCCGCATGAAAGGCCAACCAGGAGGTGAGCATGTAGGTGCCGTCGAGGTCTTGCGGCAGCTCGGCATCGCGAGGGTTGTCGACCACCTTGCGGATGGCTTTTTCGTTGATGGCGCGCTTGGCATAAGACTGAAACTCCACCGCTGCGCCTTGGCCCACGATGCCGGGCAGCACGTCGGCCGCTTCTTTGGGGCCGCCCAGGGCCTTAACGACGTCGGAGAGCATCTCCCAGGAGCGGGGGGTGGGGTAGGCCGATCCCTCGCCGACCTCGCCCAGCAGCAGTGCGGGCCGCACGCCAATGAAAGACAGCACCAGGGGGTTGATGCGCCTGGACAGCGCCCAGGTGCGCCATTCGTCCACATCGGGTTCGAGTTCGAGGTGCACAAAGCGGTTGGACAGTGCGCTGGACATGCGAAAGGTGACGGCGCGGTCTTGCTGGCGGTTGCCGGCCGCGACGATCCACCAACCCGGCGGCAGCTCGTATTCGCCGACGCGGCGGTCGAGCACCAGTTGGTAGAGGCTGGCTTGCACCAGGGGCGGGGCGGCGTTGATCTCGTCCAGGAACAGCACGCCCGGTTTGTCGCCCGCGTTGGGCAGGAAGGAGGGCGGGCACCAAACAGCGCGGCCGCCTTCGATGGCGGGGATGCCGCGCAGATCGGTCGGGTCGAGCAGGCTGGCGCGCAGGTCGACCACCGGCAGGTCCCGGTCGGCTGCGATCTGCCGGACGATAGAGCTTTTGCCCACACCGGGAGGGCCCCAGATGAAGGCGGGCCAGCGCTGGCCCAGCAGGGATTCGAGAACGGTGCTCAGTCGGGAAGGTTTCATGCGGCTTGTGGGGTCAAGGGGGTGATGGATGGCTTGTGCTGCCCAAGCCACCAGGCCCATCGCACCCATTCGCCGAGGTCGTCAGACCACATCCAGGGAGCGTTTTGCAGGAGGGCGATGGCCGTGCTGCGTGGCAGGCGGGTGGTCATGCGCCAGGAGCCGCCCAGGCCGTCAGAGATGTCGCGCAGGGGCGCCCACCAGCCCTGGGTGATGGCGCCGGTGTGCATGAGGTCGGGCAGGGGCGACAGAAACTGCGAGTCCAGCAGGTCCACATGCAGAAAGAGGGTGCGCTCGGGGCTGTGCGTGGCCAGGGCCGCCGCGTGCATTTCCATGAGGAACTCGGGCGCGATGTGCCGCATGAGCAGGCTCTGCGAATCCCGCACCAGCGTGACCAGCCCGAGCGCCACACGCGAGACCTGCGGTGCCAAGGTGGCCCTGCCGCTTGACGGTTTGGGCACCACTTTGAGCAGGCTCACATTGGCGCGGATGGGCTTGTCGGCGAGCTCTCTGCGCGCCGGCGGCGTGACCTTGAGGCTGACAAGCCGGTCGGTGCCAGGCCTGAGCCTGAGCAAATCGCCCTGGGTGGCGTCGAGCACTTCGACGCTGGGCCTGTCGGTCCAGCGAAAAAGCTCATGCAGGAGCGCCCGGGTGCGAAAGGGGTCCAGCACTTCGGGCAGCCGGGTCGGCTCATCGCCGAGGGCGTCGACGTAGCGCAGCTCACTACCGACTCGCACGAAATAGCCGGCATCGACCGCGCTGCCTTCGGTGCGAAAGCAGGCGCGGCCCAGCTCGTCCATGAGGCTGGCGGCCAGGTGTATGTCAGGCATTCGACGGCTAAAGGGCACGATGGCCTGCGGCATGCCCGATAGGGCTTGGCCGATCAGGCCGAGGCGGTCGTCGCGTTGGCCGGCGCGAATCAGGGCGCTGTGCAGCTCCCCCTTGCAGGGGTCGACGGCGGCCCCGCCCATGTGCAGGCCCAGATAGACGGCCAGCAGGCTGAGGTCGACAAGCTCTTGTTCAAAGCCAGGGGTGCGGGGTTTTCGGGGGGCAGTCATGCGAACGCTCCCTGAGGTGAGTGGGGCTCGCCATCGGCTTGCGCCTCTTCGCCAAGTGCCTTGTGCAGGCGGTCGAGCAAGGCTTGGGCTTGCGGCTTGCACACCATGGCCACAAAGGCCAGCCGCCCGCGCAGCGAAGCCGTGCTTTGAGGCTGGCCGTCCCAGTGCGGCTGCTCCTCAAGTTCGACCCGGTGCACTGCTGCACGCAGGCGCCGGCGCGTAGCGCGAGGCACCGAAACCTGGTCATTGACGACCAGGCCGGTCACCATTTGCCGGCGACCTCGCCTGAAAACATTGGTCTTGGCGGGCTCGAGGGCGAGGCCGATTTGCGCGAGCGTGCGCTCGGCCAGGCGCAGCAGACCCACCGCTTGTGCACTGCCCGAGAAGGTGAGGTCGTCGGCGTAGCGGGTGTAGCGCAAGCCTGCGCGCTCAGCGCTGCTGTGCAGGGTTTCATCGGTGCGGCGCAGCACCAAATTGAGCAGCGCCGGGCTGGTGGGCGCGCCCACCGGCAAGGCGCCGCCTGCGGTGCTCAGATCGACCAGCAGACCTAAAGCGGCGGGCGAAATTTTGTGCCCCAACTCCCGCCGCAAGGCACCGAGCACCAGTGGCCAGCGCACGCTCGGAAAGCAGTTGCGGATGTCGGCATTGACCACCACCGGCTGGCCCACATGGGGCAGGGTGTTGTGCACGATGGAGCGCTTGGGCATAAAGCCGCAGGCGGCTGGGTGGGCCCCCAAGGGCGTGAGCAGCTTGTCTAGGATGAGGCGCTGCGCTTTGCGCAGGGCAGGGTGCGGGGCGTGGATGAGCCGCATCGCGCCGCTCTTTTTGGGGATGCGGTGCTGCTTGTAGGCGCCGTCGAGCTTGCAGCCGGCCGCTTGCTGCGATCGGCAAAGTGCCAGAGCCGGCATGAGGCAGGGCGCTGACTCCGGCCCCAGGTGGACGAGGAGTTCCAGCGCAGCAGCGTCATAGCGGCCGCGCTGCCTCTGCCCGGAGGTGGGGTCTCCGGCCATTTTTTGCAGGAAGTCGGCTGCTTCCAGGCAGGCAGTGATAAAGATTTCATGGCCGAAGCGTTGCTGCAGTTCGAGCAGGCGAGGGCCGTCGCGCCGGGCGGCAAGGACCAGCGCCATGGCTGTGCTGGCCTCAGAACCCTGCACCATCCATAGACTGAGCTTATCAAAGCGGCCGGTGTTGGCCGGCATGCGCGCAGAAAGCTGGGCCAGTGCCTGGGCGTCGCCGGTGCGGGCGATGCGGTTGCGCCAGGCTTGGCGGCGAAGCTGGGGTGGCAGGTCTGGGCTGGCGATCAAGGCGTCTAGCGCGGGCAGCGGTGTGGTGGGGTTGGCCACCAGCTGCTCGACCCACTGCACCGGCGCGTGATCGGCCAGGGCGGCAGCGCTGGCCGGGTCGCGGGCGATCCAGCGCTTGATGTAGAGCATGGGCCGCGGTGGCGACAGCTCAGCTTGGTGCAGGGAGCGGGCCACCACTTGCCTAAACGCGTCAGGATGCAGGGCTTGCTGCCCGGCTGCAAGCATGGCCAGGGCGTCTTTGATGGGGATGGTGCGGGCCAGGCAAATCGACTCAATGCGGTCCCAGTCTGGGCAGCCGTAGCTCGATGCGATCCAAATGCCCCAGTTCTCATTCCATTGACCGCGCCAATGGATGCCTATGGCCAGTTCAGCCAGTTGCCGCAGTTCACGCGCTTCCTGTTCACTGGCGCCGGCCATTACGGCCAGCCAGGGGCTGGCATTGGGCAGCTGTTCGAGGCGCTTGGCCAGCAAGCTGGGCCAAAGATTGGGTGATGCACGCACTGCGCTGGCCAGCTCGGCAAGTGAGAGCCCGTCCCAGACCGAGGCATCCGAGGTGGCCAGGCGAACCTGGCCGTGGCGGATCAGGTCTCGCTGCTCTGCGTCGCTCCAGCCTCTGCGCAGGGGCGCGAGGTCTTGTGGCGTGTTCTGCAGGAGCTGGATGCTGGCTTCATCGAGCTTGCCGGCGCAGATGGCATGGGCCAGCTCGCTCGCTTGCAGGGCCCACCATGCGGGCAGGGGCGAGGGCGCCCATGTTTGAAGCCGGTCTAAGGTGGCTTGGGGCAGGTACCTCCACGGGCCAAAAGAGTCATGGGTGCTGGGGTGGGAGTTGTTGGCATGCAGGCCCCAGGGCTCCTTGCGCAGGCGAAGGCCCAGGGCCCGAACCAGGGCGGTGTTGGGCAGTTGCTCCATCAGCGCGTGGACAGTGTCCAGATGCCGAAGCCGGACAGATTGCATCACTTGCACCATGAGCTTGTCGACCCGGCTACGCTCGGCCATCAGGCTGTTCAGGTGATCCTCAAGCTGGGGCCTGTTGGCTAGCGATTGGCTCAAGACCAGGGGCCACAGGTGAGGCACGCTGAGCAGGAGCTTTTGTGCGGCCGGGGTCAGCAGGGAAAAAGCCAGTTCACTCAGGGGCTGCCACGCCCGTCCAGCCTGGTGGCCAGCTTGTACAGCGCGGCTTAACTCGATGCGCCTTTGGTAGGCGGTTGCGGCCGGCTGGCGCGCTGCGGCGTTGAGCGCCGCCGATAAACCCGCGCCCCGCGCACACAGGTCGGCGACCCGGTAGCGCAGGCGTATGCTCCCCCGGTAGCGGGTGTGAGGCCCTAGGTCTGGAATGCCAGCCTCCTGGGGGTTGGGACCCATGAGGAAGCTCACCAGACCGCGGTGGCGCACATCGCCGCTGGTGCTCAAGGGGCTGCGCCAGCGGCTGAGCGTGAGGGTATGCAGGCGCGCGACTTCTTCGGCCAGATCGGGGTCAGCCAGCCCTGCACGGTAGAGCAGACCAATGTGCACCCGCGAATGAAACCGTGCGGCCCAGGCCTGCTGCAGCGCGGCGCGCTTGGATTGCCCGGGCATGAGCTTGTGCAGTTGCGGCCACATGCCGCTGGCGATGTCGGCAATGCCCTGCCAGACTTTTTCGGCAAAGCCGGTGTCCCAGGGGTCCAGGCGGGTGAGCAGCTTGTGCAGATCGAGTTGGGCTGCGGCCAAGAGCTCGACCAGACTGTCGTGTACAGGCTGAGCAGCCTGGCGAAAGATGGTCGTCATGGGCGGCCCCCCGCCCGGGTCACTGAAGCCACGGGATGATGCATGCATGCAGCATGGGCACCTCTTCCCGAGCAGGCGATACCGCGCACCCCGCGCGGGGCGACTGCTCGGGAAGCGGTGCCTATGCGAGGTGCGTGAAATGCGCTAGCGCGGTTGCGATCCTGGCGATTCACCAGGGGAGCCTGAGCCACGAGCAGGGGGCCTGAAATCATGGTCAGGATCTTGGCTCAGGCAAAGCTCATAGGCTGAGCCCTCAGGCTGTAAAGATAGCCAGCCGATGCGCATCATCGATGCAGCCTGTTCAATGCAAAGGCGCATCAGGCCGTGCAAGGGCTCGTGGGGCTTAGTCTCTTAGGACTGCCAGCACTGGCCAGTCCTGTGGGTTTAAACGCCAGCGCTGGGCATTTAAACGGATGCCTCAGGGGTTTAAACGCTTGCTTAAAAGGTGTAAACGCGCACCTTACCGATTTAAAGGCCTGCCTTGAATGTTGAAAGGCCGCCTGGCCAGCATTTCAACGCAGTCGTCAGTCCCACCCGGGAGACCACAGGCGGTTTACACCTTGGCTGAGGTCAGGCGCGGGCAGCGGTGAGGGCAGCGGCAGGACGATATTGGCCTCAAAGGGCAGCCTGGCCATGCTGTCGACGGTGTTCAGTTGTGACCAGGAATGAACGCATTGCAGGCCGATCAGCGCGATGCCGATGCCCGCCCACAAGCGCAGTGGCGGTGTGCGGCGCACAACGATGCGCCATTGCCACAGAACAAAGAGCAGCATGCCCACCAAGCGCGCGAGCTCGTAATAGGCCGCCTTCCAAGGCAGGTCCAGCAGGAAGAAAGACCAGGGCAGGGCGAGGTAGAGAACAAGCAGACAGATCGTCCCGCCGAGCATGGTGACCGACAGGTGCACGCTGAGGTCATCGCGCCGCGCATGCAGCCAGCTCGCTGCCGACCAGGCCAGGCACCAGAGGACCAGCAAGGCCGTCTCAGTGACAAAGCCGCCAGCAAAAGACGGCAGGTCTGTCACTTCAATGCGGTGAACATGAATGAAACCGGCGTAGAGCGCCAGGTACAGGGCCACCAGGGCTGCGGCGACCAGGGGCTTGCCAAGCTGCTTCATGGCGCCGCCTTGCTGGCGGGCTGCCAGCGCAAGGTTTTCATGTGCAGCAGCAGGGCGGCCTGGGCGGTTTTTTCGTCCATGCCGGTCAGGTCGAGGGAGACGAGCATGGCATCCGGCCCGGTCAGCAAAGGGGCGTAGCGAAAGCGGTAGTCGTGCAGGCCCGGCAGGTGGGTGACCGGTCGGCGGCAGGCATGAACCTGCAGAGCAAAAGCTTCAGAGCCTGCCATGGTTTGCTGCCGGCATTTCCAGGGCGGTGCGCTGCGCTGTGATTCGGGCAGGTCGCGGCTGCTGTTGAGCCTGCGCTCGAGCAGGTTGCTCATTTGCAGGGAAGACAGGCTTGCGCTGTGTAGCCAGACCGCTTCGCTGCCCATGCGGCCCGCGTGGCGGCCAGACATCAGGTAAACGCCGACGCCGGCGATGCAGACCTGCTCGAGCTCGCTGTAGGGACGCGATAGATCTGCGGAATGCTCGGTTCGGCAAGGGTTGTCCTTGTTGAAGTCACCCCTGACGGTGAAGGGGCCCATGGTCCGCTCTGGTGTGGGGCTGCCCTCCATCGTCTTGAGCTGATGCTGTCCAAAAAGAACGGCCTGGGACACCACCTGCTTGAGCAGGCGCTGTTGGTCTGGCGCTTGCCCTGCGTCCAGCCCCTTGTAGAGCTTGAGCAAGGCCTCTGTGGGAACAGCCAGGCCCACGAGTTGATGGCGGGAGCTGGTGGCCACATTCACGCCCACGACTTGGCCCTGCGCATCGAGCATGGGCCCGCCGCTCATGCCGCGGTTGATGGCGCCGCTGAACACCAGCAGGGTTTTAGGGTCGTCGTTCATGACGCCGTTGAAGGTCCCGGTGACGATGCCGACTTCAAAACCACCGGGCTTGCCCATGGAAAAGCCGATCTCACCCCGCGCCGGGCGACTGTTGCGCAGCGGCAGCAGGGGCAGGCCGGGCGGTTTTTCTAGCTGCAGCAGGGCGAGGTCGTTAACGAGGTCCAGCGCCAGGATGCGCGCCTCCATCTGCTCGTTGCCAGCTGTGACCACGGAGATACGGTGTTGTTCGGGCTCGTACAGCGCTTCAGTGACAGCGTGGTAGTTGGTGACCACCAGGTCGGGCCGCAAGGCGACGAACCCGCTGGCCCCGGCCGACGTACCCCGGTTGCCTTTGACCTCCACCCGAATCTCCACGACCGATGGCCGCAGGCGCTTGAAGGCCGATTGCGCTGAGAGGTCGGTAGCCCACGCCACGGCCCCGGCAGCCCAAAAAGATGTGGCGACCAGCAGGGTCCGAGCGGTGAGTGCTTGAAAAATACGAATGAAGTTGCGGCGCATAGGAGTGCGGCGGATTAGACCCTTTGCACAGGCTCACCGGGTGAGCTTGGTGCGAAATGGCATTGTGACTGCGCAGCCGCAAGTCCCGTCGGGTCCTTACACAAGCGAGAGGGACGAAGGCCGGTGGTCGTCTGAAAGGCCAGTCCTTATTTATCCCAAACCCATTCAAGCGGCGCCGTTCATCGGTGGGGAGTAGATGTCAGGCCGCCACCAGATAGGCATCACGCCGGCCCCGACCGGAGGCCATAGACCTGCCCTGCGAGGAATAGATATTCGGCGCGCAGCACGGCGCCGCCTTTTTCGTCGGTGAAGGTAAAGCCCAGCAGGGCCAGTGCAGTGCCGGCTTTGATCTCGGGGACTTTCCAGGCTTCCATGCGGGTGAGCGGGGCCAGTTCAATCTCCCACAGGCGGTCTTTGCGGGTGGGCAGTTGGGTGGCCTTCAGCAGCGCAGGGCCGTTGACGCTGGCGACCTGGGCGGGCAGCTTGCGGGTGGACAGATCGGCGGGCAATTTGAGGTCGGGGGCCACTTCAAGCTTGAGCTCTGCATGGGGATTGCGCCAACTGACCTGTGTGGCGCGCCCTTCGAGCCAAAGGGGCCGACTTTGGTCAAAGCTGCTCCAGCCGTGGTGGGCTTGGGCCAGCAGGGGCAGTCCCAAGCTGGCGGCCATGAGGGTTCGACGATGCATGCGATTCTCCTGAAGGGCGAGGGGTGTTTGAAGGATGGGTGCTCAGAGGTAGGCGATGAAACGCCCGCAGATGATGACAGCCAGCCAAATTCCGACGGAAAGCAGGGTTTGCAACTTTGCGGTGCGGTCCATGAGCAACAAACTGCCCCGCGCATGAAACCATGCCGCATTGGTGCCAGCGAGCAGGAGCAAGCCCATTTTTAAGACGAAGGTGCGGTTATTCAATAGATCCATCGGCTGGGTGGCAAACATCAGCAGGCCGCTTGCGGCGGCGATTGAAAAGCCCGCCAGCGCCAAACCTAGCGCAAGGCGGGCCAGGGCCAGCACCGGCAACTGCGCGCCCAGGCCCCAGATGCGTAACTCCAATAGCACCAGGTTGCCCAGCAGGAGTCCGATGCCAACGATGTGCAGGACCTCCAGTGCGGGATAGGCGATAGGGTGGGTGGCGATCTGGGAGAGCACGAGGCAATTGTGTGGCAAACCCAGACTTGGGCTGCAGTTCGAAGATATCCAGTCGGGCGGACCTCAGCAGAATACCTAGGTCGAGAGGCTCAATCGAGCGGTCCGTTACGATGGGCTGGCGCAGCACCACAGGTCTGTCCTAGAAGAGGTGCCGACGTACGCCACACAGCGGAAATACAATGGCGTTCGCGCGAACATGGCCTCGGGTGGCAATACCCGAAAGCAGCGACTGGCCATGGCTGCATAAGCCCTCTGTTTTTGTGAGCAATGGAAAACGGGGGATTACCCTGGAGCCTTCCAATGCCCAGGCCGATTGATCCAGGATCCCTACCCATGAAACTCGTGAACCCTGTTGAACTGCGTCGCCGCACCGTGCTGAGCGCGCTGGCCGCCGGTGCGGCCGCCACCACACTGCCCCTGCACGCGCAGGCTGAATGGCGGCCCAACCGGCCGATTCGGCTGCTCAACGGCTTTGCCGCCGGTGGCTCGGGCGACCTGGTCTCGCGCATCATCGCCGACGGTCTGAAGAACATCCTGGGCCAGCCCGTGGTGGTAGAGACCCGCGCCGGCGCCAGCGGCTTCATCGCCGCCGAGGCGGTGGCGCGCTCGGCGCCCGATGGCTACACCATCGGCTTTGCCACCATGAGCATGTTCGCGGTAGCGCCGCAGATGCCCGGCATGAAGATCTCGATCGATGTTCAAAAGGAGCTGACGCCCATTGGGACCATCGCCAACATCTTTTCGCTGATGGTGTCGGCGCCGGACGCACCCTTCAAGACCGTGCCGGAGCTGGTGGCCTATGCCAAGGCCAACCCGGGCAAGGTGACCTACGCCTCTGCCGGTACCGGCTCCATCGGTCACCTGGCCGGCGAGTTGTTCCGGCGCCAGGCCGGCGTGGACATGGTCCATGTGCCGTACAAGGGTGGCTCGCAAGCCATGATCGACCTGCAGGCCGGCCGCGTGCACCTGCTGCTGGGCAATATGTCCGACTACCTGCAGCAGGTCAAGGCCGGCTCTCTGCGCGGCATCGCCTTCGGTGGAGAGCGTGTGTCGCCGCAGTTGCCGGGGCTGCCGCTGATCAGCCGCACGCTGCCCGACTTCAGCATGAATAACTGGTTCGCGCTGGTCGGCCCGGCTGGCCTGCCGGAGAACGTCACCGCCTCCATCTCTCGCGCGATGCAGGTGGCGCTGGCCGACCCCGCCGTCATGCAGCGGCTGGCGGACCTGGGTGCCGAGCCGCTGCCCAACACGCAGCCGCAGTTTGTGCGCCTGATTGACTCGGAACGCAAGCGCTGGGGCGAGGTGATCCGAACTGCCAACATCAAGGTCGAGTGAGCCAGCTGCCCCCCAACGCACCGTCGGCCGCCGAGGTGCGGGAGCGTCTGGAGGCGTTCCGCGCGCGACGCGGCTACGTGTTGCCGCACCAGGGCGCCATGGCCGCGGCGTTGCCGGCGCTGCAGGACGTCTATCCCCTGGTCTACAAGACCCTCACGCTCGACCTGCACCATCTCAGTGAGTTTGAACGCGAGTTCGTCTGGCTCGCTCTCTTGACTGCCGCCGAAGAGGCCATCGGTACGCACCACATTCATTTGTTTTTCCAGGCCGGCGGCACCGACCGCCTGGCCGAAGCTGCATTCCGGCTGGTGGCGTGGTCGCGCGGCGTGGAGACCTACCAGTTCCTGGAAAAGCATTGGCAACCGTACTTCCCGGTGCCGGGGCCGCGGCCGGCCTACATCGCCGGCAAGGATGCGCTGCTGGCGCAGTTCCCTGAACTGCCGCGCGAACTGGCGCACCTGGGCCTGCTGGCGGCCTACGCCTCGCGCGACCAGCACTGGGCGCTGGAGGTAGAGCTGGAGGACTGTTATGCCAACGGCGTGTCCGAATACAAGATTGCCGAAGCGCTGAGCCTGGTGCTGTGGCCGTGTGGCGTGAATCGTTTCCTAGAAGCCAGCGGCGCATGGCTCAAGGTCCTGCGCTCGGGCAAGGTCACACCCTCTGCGCCCTTCCAGGCCTGGGCCGACACGCCGGAGCAGGACGGCTTCCAGCTGGCGCCGCGCAGCCCAAGTGCTTCGCAAGATTGATCGCACCACGACCCAAAATCCCGCCCATCCCGTACACAGACCTCCAGGTTGGGCTGGCAAACCCGCTGGATGTGCGGCAGGAGCTGCTGGTTATTCAGAGCCTTCTATTTGATAAGCGCGCCATAAATTACCCTGAAACTGGGACGCAAAGGCCTTTTCGAAGTCGAAGTCCGGATTGATGGCAAAAGCTGCTGTTAAAGCCTTGTCCAGGTTGGCGCCACGGATGAGATGCTCGGTAAACGCCGCATCGCAATCGCTCAGTATTTTTATCAGTAAGCCGCCGCCAGCGCCTTGGCTCACCAAGGCGGTTTCACCCTGGCCGGTGAGGGTAAAGGGTAAGGCTTGCTGAACTGCCTTCCATATCGAGACGATAGGGTGCTTGGATCTGAGAAGGAAGCTTGTGTCCTGGGGTGTCAAGATCAGGCTACCCAACAAGTCCGGACTTATTTTGATGAGATCCTGCGCCTGCACAGGCGGGTCTGTTTTTATGAACAATGCTTTTTGAACGGCCCCATCAAGTCTGGCGGCGTCGTAGAAAATGTCAGAAGACTCAGGATCCAAGACAGAGCCTAAAAAGCTAGAAAGGTCTTGGCCGTAGAGGTTCAGGTCCCAATGGGAGCGGGCATCGCATTGCGTATATTCTCTAGCCAGTTCGGCCCATAACTCTTGTGCAAGAAGCGCCCTGAGTGTCGGGTATGTGGATTCCAGACTGGCGATTAAATGATGGTAGAGGTTCGTTGTGTATTGATTTATGCCGTCCGAAGTTGCTCCGAACAGTAGCTTTGCTGATTCCGCATTCAGGGTTGCCTGCAAAAAACCTCGGGATACATCACTTGAATAACTCATGGCCGTCCCGAGGGCTGCATGTGGAGATGCTCTGCGCTTTGACGAGCCTCCCTGGCTAAATCTTCAAGCGGCGGTAGCCGGCTATCTCGCTCCAGTAAAACAGGCTTCGGCCCGAAGCGGCGAGACGCTTGAGACAACAACTCCCAAACCTCTGCGCTGACGCATGCGTCGTGGGTGTCTGCCAGTCGGCCTGCGGTGGAAGCTTCATGACCGGCCACATGAAATTCTTGAACGCAATTTAATGGCAAATTGCAAATCAGCTCTGATGCTGAGTGGCCGAGATTCGTATCGTTGATGTGCAGGTTTTCGAGGTCGAGGATCAGTCCGCAGCCTGTGGATTTGACCAATCCTGATAAAAATTCAGCCTCGGTCATGGTGGATTCTGAAAAATCCACATAGCGGGTGATGTTCTCGATGAGGATCTGCCGCTTCAGGCGATCCTGTAGATCATTGATGCGACTGCTTGCAAGATTGAGAATCTCGCTGCAAAAGGGCATGGGCAGTAAATCATGGTAATAAACGCCCTCAAATCGATTCCAGCTTAGATGTTCAGAGACAAAAAGTGGCTCCAGGTCAGTGACCAACCGTTCGAGTTCACGGGTGTGCTCTTCGTTGAGCCCGTCGCTGGAAAGAATTCCCATTGAGACGCCATGCAATGCAATGGGGTAGTCCTGACGCACGGTCAGCAAATACTTCCTCAAATGGCTGCCGTAAAAGTAGTTCTCCGAGTGAACCTCAAACCAGTCGACATCTGGTTTTTTATCGATAACTTCTTGAAGGTGAGGCGGCCTCAGGCCAAGGCCTAACAAGGGCTTGGATGTTGAGCGCTCACTGAAGCCAGGGTTCAAGAAATGATCTCAAGCAAATTCTGTGAGACTAGGACCTCGGAGCCGTCGTCTTCCCGCCCATCTTTGTGCAGGTACCTTTGGCGACGTACTTCCATTCAACTGGGTCGTTGTCTTTCCTGGCCTGCCCCGCGCAGGAATGACTGCCGTTGGGAGTGGCGCAGTCATTCTGTCCTGCCTTAGCCACACCAAAACATTTTTCCTTGGAGGCATTTGCCTGAGCCATGCTGGCATCTGAGGCGACGATTGCCGCGAGGGTTGCGGCGAAAAGGACTGCACGGTTGCTCATGGGTTACCCCTTTGGATTAAAAGTGAGGCAGGAAAGTGCCTGAGGACAGATATTCGCCGGAGATTTTCTCCAGAGTCAGATCTGTGTGTGCCCGACTCCAGCCAAATGCATTCTACAAAGCGATCGCGTAGGGGCATGGTGCTGCCTGACCCGGATGGTCAAGGCCGTGTTGATGCGTCCTGGGTATGGGGCAGTCTGCCCGCCCCGGCTTGTCCTGAGCATCGCCTCTGGCCGGCTGATTCACGCAGCCTCAGACGATCCGGTGGAACCACAGCAGCGACAGCGCCGCTGCCGCCCTGCATCTGAAAGCGGTCGATCGCGGTCACCATGCTTTCCCGGCCGAGCGTGGGCACTAGGAGCCCGCGGCTGTCAATCTTCGCGCGCAGGCCTCACCGCTGTTTGACCGGCAGGTCGGATCGCTTGCCTCGCTGCTGGTCAAAGCCCCGTGGGTTGTTTGGCTTAAAGTCGGAGCATGAATGCGTTGAGCCACATGAAGCTCGAGGTGCGAAGTGCTGTCTGCCTGATGCACAACAGCTGGCGAGGCCTTGCATGGCGTTTTGCGGGCTTGGCCGCGCTGGTGACGCTGCTGCAGGCTTGTGCCGGCCTGCCGCCTCTAGCCCATCGGCATGAAGCGCTCACGCCGCAGTGCAGCAGCTGGTGGCAGTCCTTGGAGCGGGCGATTGACGAGGCTGGCGTGCGCGATGCAGAGGCGGCTGTGATTGAGGGATTTGCCGGCTTGCGCACCACGCGGATGCTCAGCGCCTTGCGCTCGCAAGCGGCGAGCTCGCAGCCGGCCTTCGAAGCCTGGCTTGAGAGGGCGGCGCAAGAAGACAGGCTTGCCAGCGCCGCCGAGATCCGCAATTTGCCCGATTCTGCGATCGCCGGCTTGCGCGTTGGCAGTCGCGCCGATGCTCTTGATCGCACCGACCAATGCCGCCAGCAAGGTCTTGAAGCCTTGCGCATGCAGGGCGCCCTGCGAGAGCGCTTGCTGGAGCGCGCCGAGTTGGCCTCGCGCTACAGCAACTGGCGGCGCGCGGTGGGTCTGTACCCGCTGACCCGCTGGCCCTTTTTTGCTGGCGTGCAGCGCTGGCAAGACCAACACCTGTCGGCGATGAAGGCTTGGCAGCTCAATACTCCGCCCTTGGCGCTTTGGCGTGCGCCCTTCAGCCTAGACCCTGGCCCCATGCCAACTGCGCGCGATGCGCTGGGCTTGCCGCAATGGAGTGAGGCACAGGCTCAAGCCTGGCTGGCCTGGCATGCACCTGACTTTGCCATTGAAACCCGCGGGTCCTCTGATCGCTTTGGCCGCTTGCTGTGGTCCTCCAGCGCGCTCAATGCCTCTGCGCGGCAAGCGCCCGAGATCGATGCGGCCCGGCCCGTGGTTTATCAGCGGCTCACGGCGACGCGAATCGATGGGCGATGGCTGCCGCAACTGGTCTACACCCTGTGGTTTTCTGAGCGGCCCGCCGGCGGCTCCTGGGACCTGCTGGCGGGCAAGCTGGACGGTTTGGTGCTGCGCCTGACCCTGGACGAGCGCGGCGATGTGCTGATGCTCGACACCATGCACGCTTGCGGCTGTTATCACCTGTTTTTTGCGGGCAGGCATTTAAAGCCCAAGCCCGATGCCCCGCTCGCCCAAGAGTGGCTGTTCGCGCCCGCTGACTTGCCGACGCTGCAGCCAGGGCAGACCTTGGTGGTGCAGGTCTCGAGCAGCGACCATCAGGTCATGGGTCTGGCCGTGGCCGAACGCAGCCGTTCAGTCCGCAACTTTGAGGGTGCATGGACCTATGACATGGACAGCGAGCAAGCCTTGCGTTCGCTGCCCGTGATCGGCGCCAATGCCGATCCACCGCGGCGCAGCCTGTACGGCCCAGACGGCCTGGTGCCGGGCACGCAGCGGGGTGAGCGTTGGTTGTTTTGGCCCATGGGCATAGCCAGTGCTGGCGCGATGCGGCAATGGGGCCACCATGCGACGGCTTTTGTCGGCCAGCGACACTTCGACGACCCTGATCTCCTGGATCGTCGTTTTCTATGGGTACGCTAGGGCTAGGCCGGCCGGGGTGGGCTGAGCAGGCTGCCAGACTGGCCTTGGCGCTGGTGTCCGTCTTGGCTGGGGCGGCGGCAGCACAAGGCATGGCCGCCACGGTGCCTGCCGATGGCACTGGCCTGCAATGGGTCGGTCGATTTGACCCGAGCCTGGCGCCCTGGCACGAGGTCCGGCTGAAGTCGGGGCAGCGGCCCAACACGTTCAGGTTTGCCGTGTGGGAGGGGGTCAAGGCGGTCGAGGTCACGTCGCAGGCCAGCATGTCGCTCCTGGCGCGGCCGATCACGGTGGACCTTGCCGCGACACCGGTGTTGTGCTGGCGTTGGCGCATCGGAGCGACCTTGAGTCAGGCCGATATGCTGCGTCGCGATGGTGATGACTATGCCGCGCGGGTCTACGTCAGCTTGCGCCTGCCGGCCTCTGCATTGGGTCTTGGGCTGCGCGCGCAACTGGCACTTGCGCGCGCGATGTGGGGCCAGGATCTGCCCGATGCAGCGATCAACTACGTCTGGGACAACCGCCAACCGGTCGGGACCATCCGCCCTAACGCCTATACCGATCGCGCGCAGATGGTCGTCCTGCGCAGCGGCAACGGCGACGCCGGCCGATGGGTCTGGGAGCGGGTGGACGTGCGCCGCGACGTGATGCGGCTATTCGGTCCGGGCGCCGAGGCTGTTCAACTGGCGATAACCGCCGATACGGACAACACCCAGTCATTTGCCCGCTCGGGTTTCGCGGATTTCCATTTCGTTGCGCCGGACCGACCCTGCGATCAGAGTTAGAGCCAGAACCTTGATGCGCCGCTTCCAAGCTCGCCTGTCTGCCAGGTTGTGAATGTGGATACGAGTATTCCTGAGCGTTCAGGTCGGTTCAGAATGGGTGGGTCGGAGGCCATGCCGACGGTTCGGCTCGGGCGCGCATGCACGAGGTCACGATAGGCTCAGGCGGCATCCGACCAGACCGCCTGCGCCTCAGATCAGCGCTGTGCTCAGCAGGGGAAAGGCACACACCAGCAGCAGCACCAGGAACATCGCACCCACGAAGGGTAGGGCGCCGGCAAAGATGCTCTCGACCGATACCTTCGGGTCATTGAGCGTGGACTTGACGGTGAACACCGAGATGCCGAAGGGGGGCGTGAGCAGTCCCATTTCGACCGCCAGCACCGTGATCACGCCAAAGTGGATCAGATCGAAGCCAAAAGCCTGCGCAATCGGTGCGGCCACCGGCGTCATGATCAGCAAGATCGAGCTGGAGTCGAGGATCATCCCCAGCAGCAGCACGATGGCGATGTACAGCGCCAAAAAGCCGTAGGGCCCGAGACCGGCATCGCGTACCACGTCGGCAATCGCCACCGGCACACCCGCCACGCTGAGCATCCGGCTGTAAAAGGCGGCGGCTACCAACAGGATCAGGATGGTGCAGGACACGCTGCCCGTCTCGTGCAGCACGCGCCAGAGGTTGCCCTTGCCCAGCGAGCGGCGCATGAGCGCAATCACCAGGGCACCGAAGGCGCCCACGCCGCCGGCTTCGGTCGGCGTGAAAAAGCCGCTGTACAGACCGCCTAGCACCAAGGCCACAAGGGCCGCGATGGGGACCAGTTTGGTGGCCATCTGACCGCCAGTCAGCGTGATGTCGATGTGGTTTTGGCGCGCCAAGTCGGCCTGGCGCTGCAGGTCGAACACCTTGGCTGGCGTAAAGCGCGCCATCACCATGATCATCACCGCGAACACGATGGCTAGCAGGAAGCCGGGAATCACGCCGGCAATGAACAGCTTGCCGATCGACTGCTCGGCCAGCACGCCATAGATGATCATCAGCAGGCTGGGCGGAATCATCATGCCCAGCACCGAACTGCCCGCCACGGTGCCGGTGGCAAAGGTGGTTCGGTAGCCGTGGCGCACCATCTCGGGCACCGCCACACGGGTGAACACTGCCGCCGACGCGATGGACACACCGGTGACTGCAGCAAATACGGTGTTGGCCGCCACGGTGGCCACACCCAGGCCACCGCGCAGCCTGCGCAGCAGCACCTCGGCCACTGTGAAGGTGTCCTTGCCGACATTGGAGATGCTGACCAACAGCCCCATCAGCACGAACAGCGGGATGGTGGCGAAGATGTAGTCGGCCACGCCGTTGTAAGCAGCCATGTACATCAAGCGCATGGCCATGTCGATGTTGTCGCGCACCAGCCAAACGCCGAAGAACCCGACAGCCATCAGCGCCACGCCAATGTGGATGCCCAGCAGCACCAGCAGCACCAGGCCGCCGACCAGCAACCCGCCCAAACCGAGATCGCTCATGCGCCACCTCCGAGCGGGTCGTCGATCGGGCCAGTCTTGCCGTGCTGGCGCAGGATGCCGGGAATTGTCAGCAGGTAGCACAGCGCAGCGGCCACCGAGCCTGCGATGATCAGACCGCGAAAGGGCCAGGCCGGCACGCTGTAGACGCCCTGCACGCCGTAGAACTCGTCGCTGGTCCAGGAGTTGCTGAACTCGGGCCAGGCGATCGCCCCCAGCGCTGCAAACAAGGCCGCGCCCACCAGGGCGTTGAGCAGGTTCAGCACCACCACGGCCGCTGGAGAGCGCTTGCCAATCAGGTTGAGCAGAAAGTCACTGCGCGTCATCCGGCCGCTGCACACGGCTGCGGCCAATTGCAGGAAAACGATGGACGCGACCGAGCGCGCCGAGAACTCCGCCACGCCAGTGATCGGCCGGTCTAGAAAGTCGCGGCCAATCACGTCAGCCACCACCAGGCACATGATCACGAAGATCCATACCGTGCCAACTGAGGCTAGCGCCTGCGCGGGCAGGTCCAGAGGGTGTCGTGTGGTCGGCGCAGGCGCGTCAAGGTCTGTGGCGGCGGCCATGGTTCGTAGGATTTGAGATGCTTGAGCCCCGCCTATCTTGACCTCACCCGCTGGGCAGGCCACGCTGGGCGGGTCGGGGTCTGGGATTAGCGGGCTGCTTTGTCCCAGTCGCGCAGTGGCTTGATGCCGCGGGCACGCAGTTCATCGAAGTAAGCACGCATCACCGACTTGCCCGCATCGCCCGTGGCCTGCAGCCAAGGTCCAGTGATGTCGGGCAGGCCGTTGATCCACTTGGTGCGCTCGGCGGCCGGCAGGTCGGAGATCTGCAGGCCGGCGGCCTTCATGGTGTCCATGGCGCGGGCGGCCGAGGTGGTCACATGCTTGCCATGGGCCACCGAGGTGGCGCGGCCGGCCTTGACGAAGGCGTCCTGCACCTCCTTGGGCAGCCTATCGAAGAAGCTCTTGTTGGCCGCCACGCTGCCAAAGTACATCGCGCCGATGTCTACGCGGGTCAGGTGCTTGGCCACCTCGTGCACGCGGGCCGGTGCGATGCCGCTGGCAAAGCTTAGCGCGCCCTGGGTCACGCCGGTCTGGATGTTGGTGTAGTAGGTGGTCAGTGCGCCTTCCACGGGCGTGGCGCCGGTGTCGCGCATCCAGTTGGCTGAGGTGCCTGGGGCATGGATCTTCTTATTCTGCAGCGCGGCCATGTTGGTGACCGGGAAGTTGGCGTACACGTCGTAGCTGTCGGTGATCAGGCTCGACAGGGGCACCATGTTCTGCGCTGTCCAGCTGGCCTTGAGCGCCGGGTGGTTGGCGTTGAGCTTGTCGAAGATTTCAATCAGCAGCTCGTGGTTGGTGGTGGCAAACGGCGTGAAGTAGGTCACGTTTTGCAGTGGCATGGCGGAGTTCTCCCACACCGTACCGACCATGCCGACGTCGACGATGCCGTCCTTGACCGCGGCGCGCGTCTCATTGAACTTGTAGATCGTGCCGCCGTAGTTCTCGCGCCAGCGGATCTGGTACTTGTTGCCGCCTTCCTTGAGCAGCTTGTCCACCTCGGGCTGGAACACCTCTTTCATGGCGTAGGCCCAGATGTTGGCTGCCGGGTGGCTGGACCCGATGTTCACGGTGACAGCCTGCTGCGCAGCAGCGCCGCCGGCCAGGGCGCTGCCAAGTGCGATCAGCCCGGACAGGGCCATTGGGTTGAGCTTCATGCGATCTCCTCTCAGTTGAATAGCGGCTGAAGCCAGCCGCGGGTGGGTGACCCCACAGCCCTTTGGCTGCGAGGGCGGTGACGTGTTGTCGTCCGGTCCATGGCCAGTCATGCGCGCTTCTTTGTTCGCTGCAGGGCCTCGTTGGCGGGCTGCGCCTGGCCTTCAATGCCGAAAAGTGCGCGGCTGGCGACAAGATAGCCGCGCACCCGGTCGCGCACCAGCGCCTCGCTGAAGCGCTCGAGCACTGCGTCGCTGGCTACGCCCTGCGCATAGATCCAGCGACGCATTGGAATGTAGAAAAAGCCGCCGTGCAGACCCATCAGCAATTCGGTCTCGCGTTCGTTGGCACGCGCGCGGCTGATCACGCCCCGATAGCGCCGCGTTTCGCGAATCAGCCGTGGGAACAGGCGCTGGCGCAGCAGGGAGAAGAAGCGGTCGGTGATGGTGTGATCGGTCAATCCCGAAAACACCAAAATACGCACGAACTCACGGGTGAGCGCAGAGTTGACGTATTCCACATAAAAAGTCGTCAGCTTGTCCTCCGGCGAGCGCGCCGGGTCGTCGAGCAGCGTCTCCCACTCGGGCTGCCAGCGGCCCTCGAACACCTCCAGATACACCCGGTCGATCAGCGCCTGCTTGGTGGGAAAGTAGTGGTAGAGCAGTGCATGCGTCACGCCTATGCTGCTGGCCAGGTCACGCAACTGTCCGTCTAGCCCCTTGTCAGCAAAGAACTGGATCGCTCCGTCCAAAATCTGTCGCTCGCGTTCGGCCACACCCAGCCGACGGCGGGTGCGCGGTACATCGGTGTCCGCTGGGGCGGCGGCACGGGAGCGATCAGGGTTTTTCTGGATGGGCACGCTATTTACCGACCGGTCAATTTTCCTTATCATTGTTGATCGATTGGTAAACAAAAACACCCCGTGAAAACCCCAACCCACTGCATGGCGCCTGGCGCTCAGGCGTGCTTCACCGCAAATCGCACATGGAACTGACCGGCGACATCGTCCTTGCAGCGGCGCGTGCCCGCGTCTGGGCTGCGCTTAACGACCCGCAGGTCCTGGCGGCCTGTATTCCCGGCTGCGAGGCGGTCGAGGTGGTGGGCCCGCTGGAAAAGACGGCCCGCGTGATGGTCAAGGTCGGGCCGGTGCGCGCGCGCTTTGCCGGCCGCATCCTGCTGGCCGACGTGGTCGAGGCCGAGCGCTGCGCCATGAGCTTCGAGGGTTCGGGCGGCGCGGCGGGCATGGCGCGTGGCCAGTCCCAGGTGCAGCTGTCCGACGAAGACACGCCCGAAGGTCCGCACACCCGCTTGCGCTACACGGTGCAGGCCTCGGTCGCTGGCAAGCTCGGCCAGGTGGGCGGCCGCATGATCGATGCAGCGGCCAAGCAGATGGCCGACCAATTTTTCGGTGCCTTCCAGGCGCACGTGGCGCCGGTGGCCGCCCCCGCGGCCGAGCCCTTGGCCGCCGCCCGGAGCGCGGCGCCTGAGCCGATCGCGCCCGCCCAGCCCGCGCAGGCGGCCGCCCCCTCCACCCAAGCGCTTTCGGCCGCGCCCCCCCCAAGCTCTTGCGCACCCGCTGCCACCGAATGGCTGCGCGTCAAGTGGTTCGCGCTCGGCGCACTGGCCACCGCCTTGGGCGTGTGGGTCGGTGCCCGCCTTTGATGTTCCCCGCACACACCCGATGAGGAGCCCGCCTTGAAATCGCCCCAATTCGACTACTGCAAACCCGACTCGCTGGAGCAGGTGTTCTCGCTGCTGGCACAGCATGGCGACGACGCCCGTATCCTGGCTGGCGGCCAGACGCTGATGGCCACGCTCAACATGCGCCTGTCCGAGCCGGCGCTGCTGATCGACATCACCGGGCTGAAGGCGCTGGGCGGCATCCGCGTGCAGGGCGATCGCCTGTACATCGGCGCGCTGGCCACCCACACCGACATCGAGAACAGCGCCCTGGTGGCCCAGCATGCGCCGCTGCTGGCGCAGGCGGCACCGCACATTGCGCACCGCGCCATCCGCAACTCGGGCACCTGGGGCGGCTCCATCGCCTACGGGGACCCCGCCGCCGAATGGCCTTGCTGCCTGTGCGCCCTGGACGGCACGGTGCAACTGCAAGGCCCGGGTGGTGCGCGTCAGGTCAGCGCCACCGACTTCTTCCTGGACCTCTACACCACTGCGCTGCAGCCCGGCGAGATCGTCGTGGGCGCCGACGTGCCGCTGGACAGCGCGGCCGACTGGGTGGGCTTTGACGAACTGGCGCGCCGCCATGGCGACTATGCGGTGGCGGGCCTGGCCGTGGCGGCTCGCTTCCAGGGTACGCTGGCGCAGCGTGTCAACCTGTGCTTCCTGGGCATTGGGCAGATTCCGCTGCGTGCGCGCCGCACCGAGGCCCTGCTGGCGGGCAAGACCCTGGACGCCGGCACCATCGAGATTGCGGTGGCCTCGCTCAAGGCCGAGCTCGATCCGCTGCCCGACCTGACCCACCGCGCCGACACCAAGCGCCACCTGGCCACCGTGCTGGCGCGCCGCCTGCTGCAGGCCGCCCACGCCAGCCGCAGCGCCATCCCGGCCTGAACTCAACCGATCCGACGGAGACTGTCATGGCATCGTTTCACACCCTTCATGTCGAGGTCAACGGCCAGCCGCAGAAGCGCAGCGTCCAGCCGCGCCAGCACCTGGTGGACTTCATCCGCAACGAGCTGGGCCTCAAGGGCTCGCACCTGGGCTGCGAGCACGGCGTGTGCGGTGCCTGCACGGTCGAGGTGGGCGGCCGCATCGTGCGCGGCTGCCTGACCCTGGCGGTGCAGACGCAGGGCTGCAAGGTGCGCACCATCGAAGGCCTGAGCGAAGACGGCGACGTGCGCGACCTGCAGGAGGCCTTCATCCGCAACAACGCGCTGCAGTGCGGTTTCTGCACCCCCGGCATGGTCATGGCCGCCAAGGAACTGCTCGAAGCCAAGCCCGACGCCTCGCGCGAGGAAGTGCGCGAGTGGATGAGCGGCAACTTCTGCCGCTGCACCGGCTACCACGCCATCGTCGACGCGATCTGCGAAACCCTGGCCGAACGCGCCCGCAAGGGCCAGAAGGTGGGCGCATGAACACCACCACCCTGCACCCCACGTCCACTTCGATGGCTGCCAACTACACCCAGGCCGGACCCGAGGTCGAGGAGCGTCCCAAGGTCCATCCGGCAGACCCTGGCGACAAGCCTTTGCACCCTGTGACGGAAGACCCGCGCTACATCGGCAAGAGCGTGGAGCGCCCGAGCGCGCGCAAGCTGGTGCAGGGCCAGGGCACGTACATCGATGACATCGAGCTGCCGCGCATGGCCCATGTGGTGTACTGGCGCAGCCCGGTGGCGCATTGCCGCATCAAGCGCATCGACGCCTCGGCCGCCCGCGGCATGCCTGGGGTGGTGCTGGTGGCCGACGGCCACGACATCGCCAAGATCTGCAAGCCCTGGGTGGCGGTGCTGGGCCATCTGGCCGGCATGAAGTCGGCCCCGCAATACCCGCTGGCGCTGGAGCGCGCCTGCTGGCAGGGCGAGCCGGTGGTGGCCATCGTCGCCGAGACTCGCGAGCAGGCCGAAGACGCGCTGCAGGTGCTGCACGTGGACATCGAGGAACTCGAGCCGGTGGTCGACATGGAGACCGCGCTCGACGCGGCCACGCCGCTGATTCACCCCGAGCTGGGCGACAACCTCTGCTTTGCCCGCGACCTGAACGTGGGCGAGGTGGACGATGCGTTTGCTAGAGCCGACGTGGTGGTCGACACCACCTTCGAGTTCGGCCGCCACACCGGCGTTACGCTCGAGCCGCGCTGCCAGATCGCCGAATGGAACTCGGCCGATCAAAAGCTCACGGTCTACCACTCCTTCCAGGCGCCGCACATGATGCAGGACCTGTACGCGCGCCAGTTCGACCTGCCCGAGTCCCAGGTGCGCGTGGTCTGCAAGGAAGTCGGCGGCTCCTTCGGCATCAAGGTGCACGCGTACCCAGACGACTTTGCCACCGTGGCGCTGTCCATGATGTGCAAGCGCCCAGTGAAATTCGTGGCCGACCGCATCGAAAGCTTCATCAGCGACATCCATGCCCGGCACCACCGGGTGAAGGCGCGCATTGCCGCCAGCAAGAGCGGCGAGATCCTGGCCTTCGAGATGGACGACCTGACCGGCATTGGCCCTTATTCGATGTTCCCGCGCACCAGCGCGATCGAAGGCAACCAGGTGGTCAACCTGGTGGGCGGCCCCTACAAGCACAAGTACTATCGGGCGCAGCTCAGGGTGGTGTTCCAGAACAAGACGCCGACCTGCCAGTACCGTGGCGTGGGCCACCCGATTGCCTGCGCCGTCACCGAAGGGCTGGTCGACCAGGCGGCCCGCGCCATCGGCATGGACCCGCTGGAGTTCCGCAGGAAGAACGTCATTCCAGACGATGCTTACCCGGCCACCGGCGCCAGCGGCATCAAGCTGGAGGTGCTCTCGCACCAGGCCTGCCTGCGCAAGATCGAGCAGATGATGGACTACCCCAAGCTCAAGGCGGAAATTGAAGCCTTGCGCGAGAAGGGCATCTACCGCGGCATCGGCTTTGCCGCGCTGATCGAGCTGACCAACCCCAGTGCCGCGTTCTACGGCGTGGGTGGGGCGCGCATCGCTTCGCAAGACGGCTGCACCATGCGCCTGGACCCCAGCGGCGCCATCAGCGTGAGCGTGAGCGTGGGCGAGCAAGGTCAGGGTAACGACGGCATCTACCGCCAGATCGCGGCCGATGCGGTGGGTGTGGACCTGGAAAAGGTCCGCCTGGTGCTCAGCGACACCGATGTCACGCCCTATGGTGGCGGTACCTGGGCTTCGCGGGGCGCAGGGGTGGGCGGCGAGGCGGTGCTGCTGGCCGGCCAGGCGCTGCGCGCCAACATCGTCAAGGTGGCGGCGGTCATCCTCAAACGCGACGCGGCCGAGTTGGCCATCCGCCGCGGCCAGGTGGTCGATGCCCAGACCCTGGCGCCGGTGCTCGACATGGCGGAACTGGGCCGCGTGGCCTACTTCCGCTCGGACACTTTGCCCAAGGACTTCACGCCGGAGCTCATGGTCACGCGGCACTACGCGCAGCGCGACTTTCCCTTCATCTTCACCAACGGCGTCCAGGCCTCCTACGTGGAAGTCGACCCGGACACCGGCTTCGTGAAGCTGCTCAAGCACTGGGCGGTGGAAGACTGCGGCCGGGTGATCAACCCCAAGCTGGTGGACGAGCAGATTCGCGGCGCCATCGTGCAAGGCATAGGCGGCGCCCTGCTCGAGGAGTGCCTGTACGACGAACGCGGCTTGATGATCAACGCCAGCATGGCCGACTACCTGGTGCCCATGAGCGGTGAAATGCCCGACATCGACGTAGCCCATGTCCAGACCCCCACCCGCAGCTCGCAGCTGGGCGCCAAGGGCGCGGGCGAGGCCGGTACCGCAGGGGCGCCTGCGGCCGTGATGAATGCGATCAACGACGCGCTCTCGCCATTTCAGGCGCAGTGCTGGTCGCAGCCGCTCACGCCGGAGAAAATTCTGCGCGCGCTGGGCAAGGTCTGAGTCGGCCAAATCATTGATAAGGTCCACTCGCTCAGGTTGGATCCACCCCGAGTTTTCACGATACCGGCCGGCTTGAGTTGCCCCGACCTGACAGTCTGGCATGGCGGGATACTGCGAACCGGCCTCAGACGATCCGGTTGAACCACAGCAGCGACAGCGCCGCTGCGGCAATGGACAGGCCGGCTGCCATCAGCGCCAGCAGCGCGGACAGTTCGGTTTCCTTTTTCTCCACCTGCACGCGTGAGCTGAGCTTGGCGTAGACGCCTTTGAGTGCCTCGGCGTCGCCCGCGTAGTAGTACTCCCCCTGGGTGGTCTGGGCCACTGCGCGCAGGCTCGGTTCGTCGAGCCTCATGTAGATGGAGGTCCAGCCCTCGTAGGCCGGTACCGCGCCGTCTATCGTGCCCAGGCCGACGGCGTAGACGCGCACGCCGCGGTTGGCCGCCATCTTGGAGGCCTCTTCGGTGTCGATGCCGGTGGTGCGCCGGCCGTCGGTCAGCAAGATGATCGCGGCTGACTTGTAGGAGCCCGGGGCGACGGGAGTGACCTCTTTCTTCGGGGGCTTGTTCTTGCTGTCCAGGCTTCGGCCGCCTGCCATGCTGCCGAAAGTCATCTCGCCCAGGTCTATGCCTTCGTCCGGAAAGAGCGTGGCCAGGGACACGACGATGGCATTGCCAACGGCTGTGCCGCGCTGCATCTGAAAGCGGTCGATCGCTGTCACCAGGCTTTCCCGGTTGAGCGTGGGTGCCTGAACCAGTTGTGTGCTGCCAGCAAAGGTCACGATGCCGACCTTGATGTCAGGGGGCAGTTCCGCCAGGAAGGCCTTGGCGGCCTCCTGCGCTGCCACCATACGGTTGGGCTTGACGTCGGTGGCCCGCATGCTCAGCGACACGTCCATGG
>Ga0222712_10000981_pt1 | contig 36408 bp, 28 predicted proteins | sample C33_657DmetaG_FD_165043 | JGI IMG/M metagenome (GOLD analysis project Ga0222712, IMG submission 165043) | Estuarine water microbial communities from San Francisco Bay, California, United States - C33_657D | ecosystem: Environmental > Aquatic > Marine > Unclassified | place: USA: California... | reverse complement strand
TAAACAAGTTGTAAGAAAAATAACTTGGAGTTCTGGAACAACTTATGATATGTATAGGCATGATATTAGTAGAACAAATACATCAAAACCATCTGGAGCAACCAGTTTATACGCTGCAAATTATTATGTCGTAAATTCGGATTATAAAGTTTATATTTGTTTGCAGAATGGATCAAATCCAGAAAATCCCGAAGGAAGACCTTCTCTTGACGAACCAACCTTTACAGATTTAGAACCAAGATCCGCTGGCACAAGTGGCGACGGATATATTTGGAAATACTTATATACAATTACCCCAAGTGACATTATAAAATTTGAAACTTCAAACTTTATTCCTGTTCCAAAAAACTGGGAAACAAATGATACAGATTCTGCAGTTAGAAATAATGCTGCAACAAGTGGTCAAATAAAAATAGTAACCATCACAAATCGTGGTGTTGGTATTGGAACAGCGAATACAACTTATACAAGAGTTCCTATTACTGGAGATGGAAATGGTGCTGAAGCAACCATTGTTGTCAATAACAATTCAAAGATTGAGTCGATAACAGTTTCAAATGGTGGTTCAGATTACACTTATGGAACCGTTAATTTAGTGGCTGGCAATGTTCCTACTGGAACAACAACACCAGTTTTTGATGTTATTATTCCACCAAAAGGTGGCCACGGTGCGGATATTTACAGAGAACTTGGTGCTAATAAAGCGGTTTTATATGCAAGAATTGAAAATGACACACAAAATCCAGATTTTATTACTGGAAACCAAATTTCAAGAGTTGGAGTTATTGAAAATCCATTATCCTACAATTCAAATTCAATCTTGACGGAAGATAAAGCTAGTGCAGTATATGCAATAAAACTTGTGGGAGCAGGATATAGTTCTGCAATTTTTACTGCAGATTCTTTGATAACACAAACCGTAGGAGTTGCTTCAACAGCTGTTGGTAGAGTCATTGCATATGATCAAAACACTGGAGTTTTAAAATATTGGCAAGATAGAACTCTTGTTGGATTTAATACTGATGGTACAAAAGATACAACACCAATATATGGATATAAAATGAATAGGTTTACATCATCTCTTGGAGTTGGTGGCACAACTTTAATTCAAGGTGGAAGTGTTAATTTGTCCATTGATTCAAACTTTACTGGTCTATCTACATCAATAAATAGTAGGACATATTATTTTGGACAAAATTTTATTAATGGAATTTCAAATCCAGAAGTTGAAAAATACTCTGGAAACATTATTCATGTAGATAATAGACCATCTGTAACCAGATCGTCTAGTCAAAAAGAAGATATCAAGGTAATTTTGCAGTTCTAAGAAATCATGCCAGAGTCAACTAATCTTAACGTTTCTCCATATTTTGACGATTTTGATTCAACAAAAAATTATCATAAGGTTTTATTCAAACCTGGATATCCTGTTCAGGCTAGAGAATTAACTACCTTACAATCGATACTTCAGGATCAAATTGAAAAATTTGGTAATCATTTATTCAAGGAAGGATCCGTAGTTATTCCTGGACAGTTAAGTTATACCAATGAATTTAGATATGTAAAAATTGAAAATTCATATCTTGGCGTTGATGTTGGTGTTTATGTTAATAATTTAGTTGGCAAAAAAATTACTGGTGATCAATCAAAAGTAGAAGCGCAAATTCTATATGTTCTTCCACAAAATGAATTAGAAAACGAATATACTACACTATATGTAAATTATCTTGCATCTGGATTAAACGATCAAAATGTATTTTCTGACAATGAAAAGTTAACACTTAATTCAACTTACACAGATAATTCAATCATTATTCAGACTGGTGAAGGATTTGCGAATACGACTTCAAATGCTACTGGAAATGGGTCTGCTGCAATTCTTAGTAATGGAGTTTATTTTTTAAGAGGATATTTTATTGAAGTATCTGATCAAACACTAGTTTTAGATCCATATTCAAATACAACTAGTTGTAAAGTTGGATTTGATATAATTGAAGAAACGATCACATCTGATGAAGATGATACATTAACAGATAATGCAAAAGGATTTTCAAATTATGCAGCTCCTGGAGCAGATAGATTTAAAGTAACAACACTTCTTAGCAAAAAAGGAATAACAGATATATCAGCAGAAAATTTTGTTGGTTTATTGGAAATTAGAAACGGAGAATTAGTAAGCAATACTACTACAACCACACAATACAATATTCTTGCAAATGAATTTGCGAGAAGAACATCAGATGAGTCTGGAGATTATTATATAAGACCTTTTGATGTAATTGCAAAAGAAACTCTAAATGACAATTTAGGGAATAATGGAGTTTTCCAAAAAGACTCTCTTACTTATAATAATAATGTACCAAGAGAAAGTTTAGGAACTTATAAAATTGGTGCTGGAAAAGCCTATGTTAGAGGATATGAGGTTGAATCTTTATCTGCAAATTTCTTAGATTTTGAAAAACCAAGAACAACTAAGAATGTAATTGATGCGAGTATTGCATATGTAACTGGTCCAACATTTACTGTAAATCGAGCATATGGTGCCCCAAACTTAAATCTTGGAAGCCCATTCATCGTAAGTTTAAGAGATTCTAGAGTTGGTATTGCATCATCAGCTTTACCAGGAAAAGAAATTGGTCTTGCGAGAGTATATGATTATGCATTAGAGTCTGGGTCATATAATACTTCAAATTTAAATCTCAATCAATGGGATATTGCTTTATTTGATGTAGAAACATATACAGAAATCGTCTTAAATCAAAACGTAACTCTTACTACACCAGTTCATATTAAAGGCAAATCTAGTGGAGCAACTGGTTATCTTAGATTTGATGTCAATAATACAGGTATTCTCACTGCGTATGGAGTAAAGGGATCTTTTGCAGCAAATGAGAAATTTATTTTTAATGGTGTAGAAACTACAAGTCGAGTGTCTACAGCAATTACTGAATATTCTATACAAAATGTAGAATCAATAACAAACGTTAGTACTTCTAGCACTTCTTTTACTGCTGATATTGTTCCATCCATAACGTATAATGTTGGATTAGCGTCAATTACTGCAAGATCTGCAACTGGTATTAGTAGTATCAGTTTAGATAGAGCGGACAGCAACTTTGCATTCACAAATAATGTAAAAGTTGGTGGTTTAGTACAATATACAGTTTCAGGATCTACAGTTCCAACATACAATCAAGTTTTGAGTGTATCTCAGAACTCTATTACAGTAACAGGAGTTACAACCGTTACTGGCATATGTGAAGGATCTCCTCCATCAACCGCAAAGACTGTAAGTGATTTAAGCATTCTTGGCTCTTCTTTCCAAACTTCTGTAGATAATAACTTATATACAAAACTTCCTAAAAACTTTATAAATTCTGTTGATCTTACAGATTCAAATCTTACAATTAAAAAAGAATTTGCAATTACTATTACAAGTAATCAGAGTAGCACTATAACTGCAGAATCTAATGAAACATTTTTACCATTTGATGAAGAAAGATATACTTTAGTAAGATCTGATGGTTCTTTTGAAACTTTAAGATCTGATAAATTTTCATTTAATGCAACTTCTACACAATTAACCATTTATGGTTTAGGTGGAAACGACAGTGGAGCAAGATTGATTGCTACTTTAAGAAAAACTAAAATAAAATCAAAAGTCAAAAATAGAAATAGAATAAAGACATTAATTGTAGATAAATCAAAATATGATTATTCTGGAATTGGATCAACATCAATCAATGATGGATTGACATATGGAACTTATCCATATGGAACAAGAGTTCAAGATGAAGAGATATGTTTAAATATACCAGATGTTACAAAAATATATGGAATATTTGAATCGTCATCAACATCAGAGGCAAGTTTATCTTCAGTTACATTTAGTTCTTTAACTGGTCCGACTAATAAAACCGGAGATTTATTGGTTGGAGAAACTTTTGTTGGTCAAACTTCTGGAGCGATAGCAGTTTATACAAACAAAATTAATGATTTACAAATTAACTTTGTTTACTTAAATGATAAGTCATTCCAAACAAGTGAAACTGTGTTGTTTAATGAAAGTGGAATTCGAGCAGTAGTTTCTTCTATTACATTATCAGATAAAAATATTACAGAAAATTATACTTTAGATTCCTCACAAAAAAATACAATTTATGATTATTCCAGAATAGTAAGAAATCCAGTATCAAAAGAACCAGCAAAACAAATAAAAATTATTTTTGAATCTGCTAGTTTTTCCTCATCAGATCTTGGAGATTTAACAACAGTAAACTCTTATGGTAATTTTGATTATTGTGATATAGCTCCTATAGAAGGTAGAGTTGCAAATAGTGATATTTTGGATATTCGTCCAAGAGTATCTGAATATTCGGTAACAACAGGATCTCGTTCTCCCTTTGAGTTTTTATCTAGAACTTTTTCAGAATCGCAAAATTGTGGAAAAAATATTTTAGCATCTGATGAATCTATCCTTTTATCTTTTGATCATTATCTTGGTAGAATTGATAGAATTTTCTTAACAAAAACGGGTGCATTGCAGTTAGTTCCTGGAGATCCTGCAGAGACTCCAAGACCACCAAAATCTTTAGATGATGCTCTTGAAATTGCTTCTGCAGTTCTTCCACCATATCTTTGTGATGTGAAAAAGGTATCAATTCAGCTTCTTGATCACAAGAGATATCAAATGAAAGATATTTCAAGATTAGAAGATAGAATTAAGAATTTAGAATCTTATACTACATTAAATCTTTTAGAAACTAACACACAAGCATTAAGTATTAAAGATGTAAACGGGCTGGATAGATTTAAATCTGGATTCTTTGTTGACAATTTTAGAAATTTAAATTCACAAAATACAACTACACGAATTAAAAACTCAATTGACCAATCAAATCAGGAGTTAAGACCATCTCCATATGTAACTGAAGTTGATTTGTTGATTGGTTCAAAATCTTTAGTTGGAATTGGCGCATCAGTTGATCCGACTGCAGATCCTAGATTTGTTACAGATTTGATTGGTAATAATGTTAGAAGAACTGGACAGGTAATCACATTAGATTATACTGATGCTTCTTTCATATCTCAACCATATGCAACAAGAATTGAAAATGTAACTCCTTATCTTGTAACAAATTATGTTGGAAATATTGGATTAACTCCATCATCTGATGTATGGACAGATCAAGTTAGATTAGAACCAAGAATTATAAACCAAGATAATTTTACAGCAACTCAACAACAATTGGCTGCTGAAGGGTTTGATCCTCAAACTGGTCTTGGACCTGTAAACTGGGGTGCTTGGGAAACCACTTGGGCAGGTCAATCAACATCACAAAGGGTAGAAAATGCTGGTGATACGACAACAACATTTACAACTACTACAACTACTGAACAGCAAAGAAGAGCAGGGACTCAATTAAGACTCACTGAACAAGTAACAAATACTTCTCAAGGAGATTCCTTAGTTGCTTCTGAACTTGCAACGTTCATGAGATCAAGGAACATTGAATTTGTTGCAAAACGTTTTAGACCATTTACTCAAGTTTATGCATTTTTTGATGGTGAAGATGTTAACTCATTTATTGTTCCTAAACTTCTTGAAGTTACAATGGAGTCCGGAATATTCCAGGTCGGAGAAACAGTAGTAGGAAGTTTTGCATTATCACCAATTAATCAAAACAATACGCCTGGGGTTACCCCAACAGAAATTAGATTCCGAGTTGCAACTGCAAATCACAGATATGGAACTTTTAACTCTCCAACTGATGTTTATACAAGAAATCCATACGATCAACAAGCGACTGGCACTTTAACCTCCACTTATTCTGCAACTTCAACGATCCTTAATGTAGACATTGCAAGTCTTTCAGAACAAACTCAAGGACAATTTTTTGGAAGAGTTGCAAGTGGATTAAAATTAAGAGGATTAACTAGTGGAGCAGAAGCTACAATTTCCAATGTCAGATTAGTAACTGATCACGTTGGAACAGTCATTGGTTCTTATCTTATTCCTAATCCAAATGTACCAACAAATCCAACTTTTGAAACTGGAGTAAAGACATTTAAATTAACAAATAGTTCAACAAATTCTTTAGTTCCTGGAGCTGTTTCTACTGAAGGTGAAGTAACTTACTACGCACAAGGTTTATTGAATAATATTCAAGAAACAATTGCATCAGTAAGAAGTCCTCGTTTTGAATCAACAACACTTTCGGACACAAGAACTCAATCAAATTCTACGACTTCATCTTCAATAACAAGAATTCAACCTGTATTCATTACAAATACTATTGTTGTACAAGCTCCTGCGCCGCGCCCCGATCCTTTAGCACAATCATTCTTATTACCAGATGGAAATGGTTTATTTGTAACTAAAGTTGATTTGTATTTCAGAACAAAAGACGACGTTCTTCCAGTAACAGTTCAACTTCGTCCAATGCAACTTGGATTACCAACGACTGAAATATATCCATTCAGTGAAGTCGTTATCGATCCAGAAAATGTCAACATTTCTGAAGATGGAAGTGCTGTTACAACCGTAACATTCCCATCTCCAGTATATTTAAGAGGTGGTCAAGAGCATTCGATTGTTCTTTTATCAGAGTCAACTTCTTATCAGGTTTGGATTTCTAGACTCGGTGAACCAGATATTACAACTGCAGGTTTGGCAGAGTCGCAACAAATATTCGTAACTGAACAACCACTTTTAGGATCTTTATTTAAATCCCAAAATGCTTCTACTTGGACTCCAAGCCAGTATGAAGATCTTAAATTTACAATGTATCAGGCAGTCTTTACCGATCAAGTTGGTGATATTAGTTTCTATAATCCACAACTTGCAATTGGCAACAATCAAATTGCAAATCTATTGAAAAATCCTCTTGATATGAATTCAAGAAAAATTCGTGTTGGATTGGGAACTACTGTTACTAGTACAAACTTTATTGTAGGAACTACAGTCTCACAAATAAACTCAAATGCAACTGGTAATTATGTTGGTGCGGCTGGATCAGCAACTGGAAATCTTACGATTACAAATTCTGGCATTGGGTACTCTGATGGGTCATATAGTGCAGTCTCTTTGACAAATGTAACTGGATCTGGTGTTAACGCAACAGCAAATATCACAATTTCCGGAAATGTAGCTGTCGCAGCAACAATTAGTGCTGGTGGTGCTGGTTATCGAGTTGGTGATGTTTTAATTGTATCGGGATTAAATGGAAGCACCCTTGGATCCAATTTAAGACTTTCTGTTGGTCAAATAACTGGTATCAATGAGATTATTCTTGACAAAGTTCAAGGAAACTTTACAACTGGAGCTGGAAGCACCATTGCTTATGTTGCATCTGGAATTGGAGTTACTGACCTAAATGGTGGTAATGTAAATGTAAGTTATGTTACGGTTGATTCTGAAGAGTTTGATGGACTTCACATCAAAGTCAATCATAAAAATCATGGTATGTATGCTCTGAACAATAATGTTGTTATTTCTGGAGTATACTCGGATATTACTCCAACAACATTAAATACAGCATATGCAAAAGAAGATTCTGGAGACATTGTACTTACAAATGCTAGTGGATTTTCTACTTTTGAAAATGTCGGTGTTGCGTCAACAAATCCAGGATATGTATTGATTGGAGATGAAATTATCGCATATAATGGAGTAAGTGGAAATAATCTGACAGGAATCACTAGACAAATAGATCAAACAAAAGCTTTCTCATACACTGCTGGAACACCAGTATTCAAATATGAATTGAATGGCATTTCATTAAGAAGAATTAATAAGACACACACATTACAAGATGTTGGTTTCTCATCAGCGAGAACTTTTGACCTTGACTATTATTATCTAAAAATTGATACAAGTTCTGCGGGTAATGCAGCATCTCTTCCACAAGGACAAGTTAATAGAAGTGTTGCTACATCATTCCCACCACTTTATGTTAATGAAACAAAATCTGCTGGTGGACCTAACATTTATGCAACTCAGAATATTCCTTTTGAGATTATCAGACCAAATATTCAAACTATGAATTTACTTGGAACTGGTATTTCTGCTTCAATTAGAACTGTAACAGGATCAAGTGTTGATGGAAATGAAGAGTCTTATACTGACGCTGGATATGAACCAATTTCATTAACAACAAATAATTATCTGAATTCACCAAGAATTATCGCTGCATCCGTTAATGAAACTTCTGCACTGACCACTCTTCCCGGAAATAAATCATTTACATTAAATTTAAGAATGAATACTTTTGATAGAAATGTATCTCCAGTGGTTGATCTTGATAGAGTATCTGCAATTTTAGTAAGCAACAGAGTAAATAGTCCAATTGAAAATTATGCAACTGATTTTAGAATTTCCACTCTCGAAGATGATCCATCAGCTTTTGTATATGCATCAAATGCAATTGCACTTGAAGTTCCTGCCTCTTCTCTCAGAGTTTTAGTAAGTGCATACGTCAATAGAATTAGTGACTTAAGAGCATTCTATGCAATTATGGGAGATCCTACAGAAAAACCAATTTATTATCCATTCCCAGGATATGACAATCTTGATAGTCTCGGTAACGTAATTGACATCGCAAATAATGATGGTCTTTCAGATATTAAGATTGCTAAAACTGATAATCTTGCTAATCTGAGTCAGAACCTTGATTATAAAGAATACACATTTACTACAAATAACTTAACAGACTTTAGATACTTTAGCATCAAATTGATTGGATCTTCAACTGATATGGCTCATCCACCAAGACTAAAAGACTTGAGAGTTATCGCTCTTGCGTAATTATGAATACAAAATTTTCTAAGGTTGAAGGTTATAGTGGATTAATTCGAGACAATTCTACAAATGCAATCTTAAATACTAATATGAGTGACTATCAAAATTATAAAAATTTAAGACAAGCAAAGGAATCTGAGGGTCAAAAACTTCAAAAACTCGAAGATGATATGAGTAGAATGAAAAACGATCTTGATGAAATTAAAAATCTTTTAAAGGCTTTAACTTATGAATCCAAATAGTATTGAACTTACAAACTTAAATAAATGTTTTGAATATGAAAAGGTTGCCCGTGATATAGATAGTATAAGCGATATTGATGAATTAAAAAATCTCGCTAAATCGTTTGCAAAACTATACCTAAAGCAAGAAGAAGTTTTATCTGAACTCAAATGGCACAACCCAGCACTAGACAAGAACTGATTGATTATTGTAAAAGAAAACTGGGTTATCCAGTTTTAGAAATTAATGTTGCTGATGAGCAAATTGAAGATCTTGTTGATGATGCAGTTCAGTATTTTCAAGAACGCCATTTTGATGGTGTTTATCAAACGTACATGAAGTATAGAATTACTCAGGACGATATTGATCGTGGTAGAGCTAGAACTGGTGGTGTAGGAGTAACTACCACAACAGTATCTCAAAACCTGGGTAATAGTACATCATTTCAATTCGAGGAAAATGGAAATTATCTTCCTGTTCATCCTTCTGTAATTGGGGTCAATAAAATTTTCAAATTTGATGGGGCAAATACCATTACCCATAATATGTTCAGTATTAAATATCAACTCTTCTTGAATGATATTTACTATTGGGGTTCGGTAGAACTTTTAACATATGCAATGGTAAAAACATATCTCGAAGATATTGATTTCTTACTGAATACAGATAAGCAAATTAGATTCAACAAAAGACAAGATAGACTTTACTTAGATATTGACTGGAGTAGTGTAAGTGTAGGTCAGTATTTAATTATTGATTGCTATCGTCTTCTGGATCCAAGTGAGTATTCAAGAGTTTGGAATGATTCCTTCCTGAAACCATATTTGACAGCTCTCATCAAACGTCAGTGGGGGCAAAATATGATGAAATTTACTGGCGTTAAACTTCCTGGTGGCGTTGAGTTAAATGGAAGACAAATGTACGATGACGCACAAAAAGAAATAGATGCGATTATGGAGAAGATGTCTAATACTTATGAGTTACCTCCATTAGACATGATAGGATAAAGATATGGCATTAAATCCTTTCTTTCTTCAAGGATCCAAAACTGAGCAGTCGTTAATTCAAGATTTGATTAACGAACAGATCAGAATGTATGGTGTTGAAATTTACTATATTCCAAGAAAATTTGTTACTAAGAAAACTGTAATAAGAGAAGTCATTGAATCGACATTTAATAATGCGTATCCAATTGAAGCATATGTAAACACTTATGATGGATATGAGGGGCAAGGAACAATACTTTCAAAATTTGGTATTCAACCACTGACGGATTTGACGGTTACAATATCAAGAGAAAGATTTGAAACTTATATTACACCTTTAGCTGAAAAATTAACTAATATTGAACTCATAAGTAGACCAAAAGAAGGCGACTTAATATATTTTCCTCTTGGAGATAGAATATTTGAAATCAAATTTGTTGAGCATGAGCAACCATTTTATCAATTACAAAAAACATATACTTATGAATTGAAATGTGAACTCTTCAGATATGAAGATGAAGAACTCAATACTGGTGTTGATGCTATTGATGACACTATGATTACTGGTGGTGGATATACTCAAACACTTCAGTTGGTTGGCATAGGAACAACAGCAACTGCAGTTACTGGAATATTGAATGGTGCTGTAAGATTAATCACAGTTACAAACAGGGGATATGGGTATACTTCACTTCCTCAAGTTGCAATTTCATCAGCTCCTGCGGGAGGATTGACTGCAGTTGGAATTGTAACATTTATTGATAATATTGTTGATTGTAATGGTACACAATCAACTAAAATACAAGGAGTTGAATTAGTAAATCCAGGTTATGGATATACAGTTGCACCGGGAGTTGTGTTTGTAGGCGGTGGTGGCGCTGGAGCAGCTGCAACAGCAACTATTGGAAATGGTGTTGTAGGAGTAATAACTGTTACAAATGGCGGCGGCGGTTATGCAACTACACCGATTGTAACTATTCCTGCAGCTCCTGCTGGTGGCATTAACGCAACTGCTAGAGCATATATTAGCACTGCAGGTATTGTCACTTCGATTAGAATTACCAATGCGGGTGCAGGATATACTGTTGCCCCAACAATTACTATTTCTACACCAACTTCATCTGGTATAGGAACATTTATTCATAATGAAACAGTTACTGGAAGTATCAGTGGTACAACCGCAATTGTAAGGTCATGGAATGCCTCAACATATCAACTTGATGTCTACAAAATTGATGGTAATTTTGTAGATGGTGATGTTATAACTGGAGCGGGATCTTCAGCGTCATATAAATTAAGAGCCTATACAACAGATGATATTAAAGATAAATATGCAGATAATGATAATATTGAGTCTGAGGCAGATTCAATAATTGATTTTTCCGAGAAAAATCCTTTTGGGACACCATAAATAGATTATCTTTTTGTTAAATAGATTATATAAGGAATTGCTAACATGTTTGAATATTTTTATCACGAAATATTGAGGAGTACCATTGTATCGTTTGGATCACTCTTTAATGATATTTCAATTAAACATACTGATGATTCCGATAACACCACTAGTGTTATTAAAGTTCCTTTAGCCTATGGTCCAACACAAAAATTCTTGGCAAGACTTGAGCAAGTTCCAAATCTGAATAAACCGGTTCAGATTTCTCTTCCAAGAATGTCTTTTGAATTTACTGGATTAACTTACGATCCTTCAAGAAAAGTTACAACAACACAATCATTTGTGTCGGGTCTTGATTCTGATGGAACAAAACCTAGAAAAACTTATATGCCAGTTCCATATAATATGCGTTTTGAGTTAGCAATTTACTCAAAGCTAAATGATGACATGCTACAAATTATAGAGCAGATATTACCATATTTTCAACCCGCATATACATTATCTGTCGATTTAGTAAAAACTATTGGAGAGAAAAGAGATATTCCTGTAGTTTTTGAAGGTATTACAATGGAGGATGATTATGAGGGAAATTTTGAAACAAGAAGATCTTTAATATATACACTCAGATTTACTGCAAAGACATATCTTTTCGGACCAATTGCAGATGTATCAAAAGATATTGTCAAAAAGGTTACTATCGGTTATATTGGTGGAGATCAAACATCAAGTCCATCAAGAGATCTTTCTTACAGTGTAGAACCAAGGGCTATCAAAAACTATACAGGAACTGTAACTACAACCCTTGTGGGAGACATTGATGCATTAGACACTACTATTTTTGTTGAAGTTGCCGATGCATCAAATATATCAGCACAAACATATATCGTTCTTGATAGTGAAGAAATGTATGTGGAATCTAAGACTGGAAATACACTTAAAGTAACAAGAGGATCTGATAATACACTTATCGCACCTCATGTTGGAGGAACTGCTGTTAAGAAAATAACAGCAGCAGACAATGCTCTGATCAATATTGGTGATGATTTTGGATTTAGTGGATCATGAAGATGACAAAGAAATTCGACAAACTGAATGAGACCTTTGATGTTTCAAGTGAAATTGTCGAATCAAAACCAGAAATTGTAGATTCAAAAGTAGAATCCATAGCTTCTTCAGTAGAAGATATTAGAAAAGATTATGAATATACGCGAGGAAATTTGTATTCTATTATTGAAAAGGGACAAGAAGCAATCAATGGTATTCTTGAACTTGCAGCAGAAAGTGAAATGCCTAGAGCATATGAAGTTGCTGGTCAATTGATCAAAAATGTTTCCGATGCTACTGATAAGTTAATGGATCTTCAGAAAAAATTAAAAGATATTGAGGAAACTAAGCAAGTTCGTGGACCAACAAACGTCACTAATGCTTTGTTTGTTGGGTCCACTGCGGAACTTTCAAAACTTTTAAAGGATGGACTAAACACCCCAGATAAATAATTAAAAAAATGCTATGGCAGTTCCATCAGTAAATATTTCAATAGAAAAAGGTTCTGATCATTCATCGACGTTTACAATCACAAATGCAGATGGTACTGCATACGATTTAAATAATCAAAGTGCTGTTGCAAAATTAAAAAAATTTCCCTCATCTACAACATCATATTCGTTTTCTTCATCTTTAACTGTTGCTACTGGAAAAGTGACAATATCAATGGGAAATACGGTGACAAATTCTTTAGATCCCGGTAGATATTATTATGATATTGTATTGACAAATAATTCAACATCTAAAAAAACAAGAGTGATTGAAGGAATGGTTTTGGTGTCACCTTCTGTCTCAACCTAAATATCTTTAAATGGGTTTTGATATCCATGCCAGAATACAATGTAAGTTTAGAAAGCAATGGAACTAATGCTTTCCTTGTATCCACAAAAAATTTGGTTTCAAAACCTTATGCAGTTTCTGTAGAGAAAACCGTCGTGGCCGAAAAACTTTCAGATCTTAGCGATGTTTCAGTTTCCGATCTTTCAAGTAAAGATCAGTATGTTTTAGTTTATGATGCGGGAACACAAAAATATAAACTTGTAAATCCAGATCAAGTTTTAAATGCAGCTGCTACAGAACCAAATCAACCTGGATTGGTTGGTTATGCAACTTCATTTCTTGATCAGATGGACATCGATCTTGATGATCGTATTGATGTAGATGCAGGAACTTTTTAAAACTAAATATATTAAGTAAAAGATAATTTAGACAAATGCCTGCACCGGTTATTCAGTTTAAAAGAGGATTATTTACAAATCTTCCTGGGTTGCAAGCAGGCGAACCAGGATTTACAACTGATAGTTATGACTTGTATGTTGGATTAACATCTTCAACAGCAACAAATAAATTTGTAGGTTCTCATAGATATTGGACTAAAAATACTTCTACAACAGGTAGCGGCGTTAATCTTGTAGAAGGAACTGATAATGGTACAAGTTTTATCACACTTGCATCTCCTGCTTCTCTTGCTGGAATTGTAACTTATTATTTCCCTGGGTCTCAAGGAAATGCAAGTACAGTTTTAACCAATGACGGTAATGGAAACTTAAGTTGGGCTAGCGGATCTTCAAGTCCAACTTTTAGTGGCATTGCATCATTCACTGACACAACCAATAATCAACTTGGAAATGCTGATAGTGGTGCAGTTCAAATTGACGGTGGTCTTGGAGTTAATAAAAATCTTACAGTTGGTGAAAATTTAAACGTACAAGGATATTCAGAATTTGTTGGAGTCGTAACCTTCCGTGGAGGTACGATTGGACTTGGTGATACTGATGGTGATAATGTTGTTGTTGGGGGAGAATTTGCTTCTGGATTAATTCCAACTGATGATGATACGTACACTTTAGGTAATGGTGCTAAGAGATGGAAAAATGCATCATTTGCAGGAATTGTTACATCATCATCTTTTGTTGGTGACTTAACTGGAGAAGTCAATTCTACTGCTTTTGATACAAATCCATCAGGTATTGTGGTTAGTGGTGTTGCTACTGCTACAACTGGAAATATTACAGGTAATCTTACAATTGGTGGTAATCTTTTTGTTAACGGATCAACAACTCAAGTTAATACTCAAACATTAACTGTTGAAGATGCTTTAATTGAGGTTGGTTTGGTAAATGGATCTGCACCATCTACTGATCTAGATCTTGATCTTGGATTACTTTTAAATTATTATGATGGAACTGCCAAGAAAGCCGCAGTTTATTGGGATGAGAGCGCATCAAGAATTGTTCTTGCTTCTGCTGTATCAGAGTCTTCTGGTGTTTTAACTCCTTCTGGATACGCAGCATTGGAAATCGGATCACTTTATCTGAATGACTGTGCAGGACAAACTCAGGTAATTTCTTGTGCTGGATCAACTAGAAATCTGATCAACATAACTATTGATGGAGGCTCATTCTGATTTTAAATTATGGCATCTGAAACTGATTTGAAGTATCTATTGAATACTTACCAGAAAAAAGTAATGGATTTATTTACACAACTCGTTGTTGCAGAAACTAAGTTAGAACAAGCACTTGCAAAAATAATTGAGTTGGAAGAAAAGTTAAAACAATATGAGTTAAAATCTGATCACAATTCAGAGACGACATATTAGAACTTAAATAAATATTTTTAATGCTAGTTACAATCCAATATATATTGGATTTTACGGTATATACCAACAATGTTAATTTGACCTGATGGCAAATCCGAATATCAAAATTAAACGGTCAGCCGTACCCGGCAAAAGACCGACAACGGACCAATTGCCTCTGGGCGAACTTGGTTTAAACACGTATGATGGACAACTATTCGCTCAGGTTGATACTGGCGGAGTTGGAATTGCAACAACCGTAGCATCGCTTACTCCTTGGAAGGAGAACTACGGTGGTAATTCAATTTCTTATGCAAATAATGTATCCATTGGATCTACGCTTACTGTTCAGAATTTTGTTGTCAGTGGAACTGTAAGTGCTGCTTCTTCAACGGGCCAAAATGGTCAATATTTGCAGTCCACTGGAGTTGGAGTTACTTGGGCATCTGCTAGTGTTTTAAGAAATACTTCTTCAACAGTTGCTATTGCAGGAACAAATACTTTTACTTTAAATTATACTGTTGGGTTTTTAGATGTATATGTTAATGGAGTAAAATTAGCACCTTCAGATTTTACTGCAACCAATGGTACATCGGTAATTTTTAATGAATCTACTTATGGCGGAGAAGTAGTAGATTTTCATGCATATAATACACCATCAACTGGAGTATCTCCAAACGTTTTACACAACCCACCAGCAACATCATCATCAAATGGATTAGCTGGTCAAATGTCATACGATTCCTCATATCTTTACGTTTGTGTTGCCACGAACAGTTGGAAAAGAGTTTCTTTAAGCAGTTTCTAAATAATTGCATAGCCTAGTGTCTTTGGGCATGAGGATGGCTTTTTAGATCTAAAAAACCCCATCCAACTTTTTAAAAGGAGAAAATGGCATTTAACAGAGAACTATCGCAATTTGCGTCGTTCTTGGAGCTGGACGCAAGTTCGAATTATATTGGAATTACTTCCAACTCAGCTTCAACTAAAGTCGGTATCGGTACAGCACTTCCAGATTCAAAGTTTACCGTTGTTGGTAACGTAAGAATCAGTGGAGTTACAACTTCAACTGGTGGATTTGTAGGTGCTCTGACTGGTAACGTAACTGGTAACGTTTCAGGTAATGTAACAGGTAACGTTGTTGGTAACGTAACTGGTAATATTAACGCTGCCGGCGTTTCTACTGCAACAACCTTAAGTGGTACAACTGTTACCTATACAACTGGTAACTTCACCACTGATAATATTACAACTGCTAATATTGCAACTGGTAACATTGTTACTGGTGTTGTTACAACCTTAAGTGGTACTACTGCAACTTATACAAATCTTAACGGTACTACTGGTAATTTTACAACTGCTAATGCAACTACTGGTAACATCGTTACTGGTGTTGTTACAACCCTGAGTGGTACTAATGCTACTTATACCAGTGCTGGAATCACCAACTTGAATGTTTCTGGTGTTACAACATCAACTTCAGCAATTATTGGTTCTGGTGTAACAATCACTTCTGGTGGTATTAATGCTACTGGTGTTATTACTGCAACTAGTTTTAAAGGTGATGGTTCACAATTAACAAATACTGGTGCTACTTTAAGTGCTGGTTCTGGAGCATCTAGAGTCGTATTAACAACTCTGACTTCGGGTGTAATGACATCTGCAGCTACGGATGCAGAATTAACTTATAACTCAACAACTGATACTTTATCATTAACCAACCTTCAGGGTACAACTGGTGGGTTATCAACTCTGAATGCAACCACGGGCAATATCGTTACTGGTGTTGTTACTACATTATCTGGTACTACAGCTACATACACAACTGGTAACTTAGGAACACTCAACGCAACTACTGGTAACATCGTTACTGGTGTTGTTACAACTCTGAGTGGTACTACAGCTACATACACAACTGGTAACTTAGGAACACTCAACGCAACTACTGGTAACATCGTTACTGGTGTTGTTACAACTCTGAGTGGTACTAACGCAACTTATACCAGTGCTGGAATCACAAACCTGAATGTTTCTGGTGTTGGCACAATTCCTACTCTTCAGAGTACAACTGCTAACGTTGGTACACTCAACGCAACTACTGGTAACATCGTTACTGGTGTTGTTACAACTCTGAGTGGTACTAATGCAACTTATACGAGTGTTAACTCAACAAACTTGAATAATTCTGGTGTTACCACAACATCTACTTTATTAGCAGGCGGTGGTAATGTAAGAGCTAACTCAACTGGAGTTAATGTCACTGGTGTTGTTACTGCAACATCATTTGTTGGTGACGGTTCTAACTTAACAAACACTGGTGCTACTTTAAGTGCTGGTTCTGGAGCATCTAGAGTTGTATTAACAACTCTGACTTCTGGTGTAATGACAACCGCAGCTACGGATGCGGAATTAACTTATAACTCAACTACAGATGTTTTATCACTTACTAACCTGAGTGGTACAAACGCAACTGTAACCAGTCTAAATGCCACCAACATTAACAATAGTGGTGTAGTTACTGCAGCACAGTTTGTAACTGGTGCTTCTGGTTCTGCAATTGGTATTAATACTAATACAATTTCTGGTCCCGCAGTTATCACAATTGACCCATCTGCTGTTGGTGACAATACTGGTGCTGTTAGAATTAAGGGTGATCTGTATGTTGATGGTGCTCAGTTTATTGTAAACTCAGGCACAATTGAATTAGCTGATTTTGTTGTTGGTGTTGCATCAACTGCTGCGTCAAATACTGTTCTTGACGGTGCTGGAATTGGCATTGGTTCTGCAAATATTCGTAAGACTATTACTTGGAATAATACTGCATCAGCATTAACTTCAAGTGAAGATTGGAACCTTGCATCTGGTAAACAGTATGAAATTGGTGGAACACCAGTTTTAAGTGCAAACTCCTTAACCATTACCAATATTAATGCTTCTGGTATAGGAACAATTCCTACTCTCCAGAGTACAACTGCTAATGTTGGTACACTTAATGCAACCACTGGTAACATCGTTACTGGTGTAGTTACAACTTTGAGTGGTACAACTGCTACCTATGGAACTGGTAACTTTACAACTGGTAACATTGTTACTGGTGTTGTAACTACATTATCAGGTACAACTGCTACATACACAACTGGTAACTTAGGAACTCTGAATGCAACCACTGGTAACATTGTTACTGGTGTTGTTACAACTTTAAGTGGTACTAACGCAACTATTACCAATACAACTCACACTAACCTGAACGTTACTGGTGTTGGTACGATTACAACCTTAAGTGGTACTAACGCAACTTATGCCAGTGCTGGAATCACCAACTTGAATGTTTCTGGTGTTACAACATCAACTTCAGCAATTATTGGTTCTGGTGTAACAATCACCTCTGGTGGTATTAGAGTTACTGGTGTTGTTACTGCAACATCATTTGTTGGTGACGGTTCTAACTTAACAAACACTGGTGCTACTTTAAGTGCTGGATCTGGTTCACAAAGAGTTGTATTAACCAGTTTAACTTCTGGTGTAATGACAACTGCAGCTACAGATGCAGAATTAACTTATAACTCAACAACTGATACCTTAACTGGTACAAACTTTAACAGTACAACTGCAAATACCACAACTCTGAATGCATCTACTGGTAACATTGTTACTGGTGTTGTTACCACAATTAGTGGTACAACTGCAACTTATACAACTGGTAACTTCACCACTGATAATATTACAACTGCTAATATTGCAACAGGTAACATTGTTACTGGTGTTGTTACAACTCTGAGTGGTACTAATGCTACTTATACCAGTGCTGGAATCACCAACTTGAATGTTAGTGGAGTAACTTCATCAACTTCAGCTAGAATTGGTTCTGGAGTAACAATCACCTCTGGTGGTATTAACGCTGTTGGTCTTGCAGTTACTGCAGGAACATTAAGTGGTAACCTTGCTCTGGGCAATGTTACTGGCCTTGGTGCTAACGTTGCTACCTTCCTTGCAACTCCATCTTCATCAAACCTTGCTTCTGCTGTAACCGACGAAACTGGTTCTGGTGCTCTTGTATTTGCTACATCACCAACTCTGGTAACTCCTGCTCTTGGTACTCCTTCTTCGGGTACTCTGACTAACTGCACTGGTCTGCCAATTTCATCTGGTGTTTCTGGACTCGCTGCTAACGTAGCAACATTCTTAGGGACTCCTTCATCAGCAAACCTTGCTTCTGCAGTAACTGATGAAACTGGAACTGGAGCACTTGTATTTGCAAATACTCCAACACTCGTAACCCCAGTTCTTGGAACTCCAACATCTGGTACTCTTACCAACTGTACTGGTCTGCCAATTTCATCTGGTGTTTCTGGTCTCGCTGCTAACGTAGCAACGTTCTTAGCAACTCCATCTTCTGCTAACTTAGCGGCTGCTGTAACCGATGAGACTGGTTCTGGTGCTCTTGTATTTGCAAATAGCCCAGCTCTGGTAACTCCTGCTCTTGGTACTCCTTCTGGTGGTACTTTGACAAACTGTACTGGTTATATTGCAGCAAACATTGCTAGTGCTGGAACTGGTGTAACTGCATTCTTAGTAACTCCATCTTCTGCTAACTTAGCGGCTGCTGTAACCGATGAGACTGGTTCTGGTGCTCTTGTATTTGGTACTTCACCAACATTAGCATCTCCAACCGTTACTGGAACAGCATCTGTTGCTGCTGTTACTGCAACTGGTTCTATTACTGCGGTTAACGTTAACTCAACTGGTATTGTAACTGCTACTCAGTTTACAACTGGTGCTTCTGGTTCTGCAATCGGAATCAACACCAATACAATTACTGGTCCTTCTGTAATCACAATTGACCCAGCTGGTGTTGGTGATAATACTGGTGCGGTAAGAGTTAAGGGTGACTTATATGTTGATGGTACTCAGTTTGTTGTAAACTCGGCTACAATTCAACTTGCAGACTTTATTGTTGGTGTTGCTACAACAGCATCGACCAATACACTTCTTGATGGAGCAGGTATTGGAATCGGTTCTGATAACATTCGTAAGACTATTACTTGGAATAATACTGCATCAGCATTAACTTCAAGTGAAGATTGGAACCTTGCATCAGGTAAACAGTATGAAATTAATGGAACACCAGTTTTAAGTGCAAACTCCTTAACCATTACCAATATTAATGCTTCTGGTGTTACAACTTCAACTGGTGGATTTGTAGGTGCTCTGACTGGCAACGTAACTGGTAATGTCACTGGTAACGTAACTGGATATTTGAATGGTAATGTAAGTGCTACCACTGGCATTTCTACATTCAATAATATTAAGATCAATGGAACTCTGACTGATAGTAATAATTCGGTTGGTACTGCATCTTATGTCTTATCAAGCACTGGAGCAGGTGTTTCTTGGACGACTCTTGGAAGTTCTCTTCCAAACTTGAGAACAACTTCTGTTCAAACTGCAACTGCTGGTCAAACCGCATTTACAGTAACTTATACTGTTGGTTACCTTGACATTTATGTCAATGGTGTTAAACTTGCTCCTAGTGAGTTTACTGCAACCAATGGAACCACTGTTACGCTTGGTGAGGCTGCCTATGCAGGAGATATTGTCGAATTCTATGCTTACAATACTCAAACATATGGTGGTGCAATCAACTCTCTGAATGACCTTAGCGATGTTACCTTAACATCACCTTCTAATGGTCAACTTCTGAGATATAATAGTGCAACCGGCGAATGGATTAATTCCTTCGCTCTTGTTGGCATCAACTCTGTTGACGCTACAACCGTTGCAACTCTTGAGACCGCTCTGGGTTACGCACCAAACACTTTCAACTCATTGCTTATTAGCAATGCAGGTGTTTCCACATTCAGTGGAGATGTTCAAGCACAAACAACAATGACTATCACTGGTCAATTGACTTGTGCTAATGTCAACTCTAGTGGAATTGTCACTGCAACTGACTTCAACTCATCTTCGGATAGAAACCTGAAAGATAACATCCGCGTCATTGAGAACGCATCCGAACTGGTTGGAAAACTGGAGGGTGTACACTTCACTTGGAAGTCAAGTGGAGCTGAAACCTGCGGTGTCATCGCTCAGCAGATCGAAGAGTATCTGCCACAACTGGTACACACTGGAGAGGATCATAAGACTGTTAACTATAACGGTCTTGTTGGTGTTCTGATTGCTGCTGTACGTGAGCAAGGCGAAATGATCGCTGCGCTTAAGGCAGAAATTGAAGAACTCAAGAAGTGATTCTTGATTAGATTCTAACGGGGGCAGGCAACTGCCCCTTTTTTTATAAATAATAATAAAAATGCTTAATCTGAAGTCACATAAAACAGTTGAACAAATTGCAAAGAAGCATCGTGTCGATGTTTCTTTCATTAAGAAGCAACTGAAAATAGGTGAGCCTATTGAACATGAACATACGAAAGATCATGATCTTGCTATGGACATTGCACTTCAGCATTTAGATGAAATTCCAGATTATTATACACGTCTGAAGAAAATGGAAAAAGAGGCAATGAAAGAAGAAAATAAATCAGGAGATAGTTCTCTTCATGATTGGTTTTCAAAATCAAAGTCTTCTGATGGAAAACCTGGATGGGTTCAATTAGGTGGAAAATATGCAGGTAAACCTTGTGCAAAACAACCAGGACAAACAACAAAACCAAAGTGTGGATCAAGTAAAATGAAGAGAGACTTATCGAAAAGCGAAGAGGAAGCAGCGTTTCGTCGTAAGAATAAAAAAGATCCAAATCCAGAAAGAAGTGGAAAAGCAATCAATGTTGCTACAGAAGAAACTCAGATTGATGAGAAATGCTGGGTAGGATATAAGCAAGTTGGAATGAAGAAGAAAGGTAAGAAAATTGTTCCAAATTGTGTTCCTGTGAGTGAAGATCATAAGGAGATCGCATCTGGAAAGATGAAGGATGAAGAAGGATACATGGCAATGGTAGAGTTCGATCAAATCGAAAGAGCTATTGCGATGTTAAGAAAGCATATTAAAAAAGGAGATCAACAAATTCCTGCTTGGGTTCAGTCAAAAATTACTAGAGCAGCGGATTTTATTGATACTGCTGCTGATTATATGGCAAGTGATGAGAAAATTTCAGAAGCAGCAAATCCAGCTCAACAAGCCGCGATTGCTATTGCAATGAAAAAGGCAGGTAAAAAACCTAAAACAATGAAAGAAGAGGAAGGCAAAAAAGATGCTTGCTATCATAAAGTAAAGTCAAGATATAAAGTTTGGCCAAGTGCTTATGCATCTGGAGCACTTGTCAAGTGTCGCAAAAAAGGTGCTGCAAATTGGGGTAATAAATCAGAATCTACTGATTATTTACCAGACTGGGATGCACCACTTAATGATGATGAAAAAAGATATTGTCCAAAATGCCAAAGAGAAGAGCATTACTATCAATGCAAATATGGACATAAATCCTGGGCTATGTTCTCACTTCCAACTGCACTAAAAGATAACTCAGCCAAGTATAGTATAGCTCAAATTCACCCAACAAACGAAGAGTTTTCTGAGGCAATCAAGATTCCTGCAATTTATGGAAATGTATTATCAATCATCCTGACCTGGCGTGGGAAATCTTACATGGCAAAGATGTTCTTCCCTAATGCTAAGATGCCAACAAGAAGGGAAGTTAATGATCAAATTCAAAAAGTTTATCCAGGTTCAACCGTTCTTTCTTATGAGGTATCTAAAGTACAACCTGGAGAACCACTGATTCAAGTAACTGAAGAGAAAATCGAAGAAGTTGCAGCATGGCAACGCAAAGAAGGTAAAAATCAATCAGGTGGTCTCAATGAAAAAGGACGTAAGTCTTATGAGCGTGAGAATCCTGGAAGCGATCTTAAGGCACCTTCAAAGAAGGTTGGAAATCCCCGCAGGAAGAGTTTTTGTGCTCGAATGAAGGGTATGAAAAAGAAACTCACTTCTTCTAAAACCGCAAGAGACCCAGATTCACGTATTAACAAATCACTCAGAGCTTGGAACTGCTAATGAAAAGTTTTAATCAATTTCTCTCCGAAAGCGTTAACATTTCTGGAGATTTTAACGGTACTTTAATTATTGGAAATGACTCTCAGCAACAGCAAAGAGTTTCTGAGGAGTTTTATGCGGATGTGGTTTGGCGAGGAAGTCTATATAGAATGAAAATAGAAACAGATAATGGTTTACCATCTTTAAATGGTTTATCAGAACAATTGCAAGATCAGTATCCAGGAGCAATTGTGCATCAAATTTATCCTGCAATCGAAGAAAAAGTTAAAATTACAGATTCAAAACGATACCACCCAGCAAAATTAGATTGGATTTGATTTATGGCACAGTGGAATAAGAAAACACAGGACTTCTTAGATCAAGAGAGAAGTCTCTTTGAGGTCTTTAATATTGCGGATCACTGGGGAAATCAAACGGAGTGGAGGCCACAATTTACTGGTAACAATCGTCTCAAAGTTTCTCCATATCAAACAGTATTCTTCAACACCTTCCAGTACGGTAAAGAGACTGATGTATGGGATGAAAGAATAGTTGGAGTTGGAACTGCAACTCATAATGCATCATCAAGCAATGTTGTGATGCAAGTTGGATCAACTGCAGGAAGTAAAGTTATTCGTCAAACCAAACAGGTAATGAGATACATTCCTGGTAGATCTGCAACACTTGCATTTGCAATTCGTCTTGATACCCCACAGGTAGGTATTCGTAGAAGATTTGGATTGTTTGATGATAATAATGGTGCATACTTTGAGGATAATGGAGGAACATATTCTTATGTAATTCGCAGCAATACATCAGGTATTGCTACTGAAACTAGAGTAACCAGAGATAATTGGAATGGTGAAAAGTTTGATGGTAATGGTTGGACGGGAGTAACTGCAGATCCAACAAAACAACAAATGATCTCCATCAACTATGAATGGTATGGTGCAGGTATCGTCCAGTTTAATTGGTTGATGAAGAATGAGACCATCGCATCTCATACTTTTGATAATGGAAATACAAATGATAAAGTTTGGTGTTCCACGCCATTTTTACCAATCAGAGTTGAAATAGAAAATGTAACTGGTGTCGCAGGAACTCATTACATATATCAGGGTTCTAATTCTTTGATTCAAGAAGGAGAACCAGAAAAACTTGGAACTCTTGTAAGTATCGCAAATCCTATTACAGGGACAACAATGACTTCTGCAAATACATTTTACCCCATTGTAAGTATTCGTCTAAAATCTACACAATTATCTGCAGTAATGATTTTGAGATCATTACAAGCGGCAACGAATGATAATACAAATGTATATTGGAAACTTCTTGAGAATGCAACAAACACAGGTGGAACTTGGGTAGATCATCCAGATCCAAACTCCTTTATGCAATATAATATTACTGAAACTGCAACGACTGGTGGAACTACTTTATTGAATGGATTTGTTGTTGGTGGTGGTGCAGCATTGATTGATATTGATGATAAAGCACAACTACAAATTGGTAGAAGTGGTATTGGAACAATCAGTGATACTTATACACTCGCTTGTGCAAGTCCCAATACGAATAAAGCAGCACTTGCAGTATTGAACTGGATTGAACAAAGGTAATTTATTATGAGTGACGTATATCTTGGTAATCCACTATTAAAGAAAGCCAATACACCAATTGAATTTACTGAAGATCAGATTCGTGAATTTGTTCGCTGTAAAAATGATCCTGTATATTTTGCAAAAAATTATGTAAAGATCGTGACTCTTGATAAGGGTCTTCAACCTTTTGCGATGTATCCATTTCAGGAAAGGTTAGTTAACAATTTCCACCAACATCGCTTTAATATTTGCAAGATGCCTCGACAGACTGGTAAGTCTACAACCGTGGTATCATTTCTTTTACATTACGCAGTATTCAATGATAATGTAAATATAGGTATCCTTGCAAACAAAGCCGCAACAGCAAGAGAACTTTTAGATCGTTTGCAGACAGCGTATGAAAATTTACCAAAATGGATGCAACAGGGAATCATCGCTTGGAACAAAGGATCTTTGGAATTGGAAAACGGAAGTAAAATCTTGGCTGCTTCTACTTCTGCTTCTGCGGTTCGTGGTATGTCTTTCAATATTCTCTTTTTGGACGAATTTGCGTTCGTTCCAAATCACATCGCAGATTCATTCTTTGCATCGGTTTATCCTACAATTACTTCAGGTAAAAGTACAAAAGTAATCATTGTTTCTACTCCACACGGTATGAATCACTTCTACCGTATGTGGCATGATGCTGAGCGTGGTAAAAATGAATATATTTTTACTGATGTTCATTGGTCTGAAGTTCCTGGTCGTGATGCTGAGTGGAAAAAACAAACGATTGCAAACACTTCAGAGCAACAGTTCAAAGTTGAATTTGAATGTGAGTTCCTTGGATCTGTTGATACTCTTATTTCTCCAAGTAAACTTAGAACCTTAGTCTATGACCATCCTAAGACCCGTAGCGCGGGTTTAGATGTATATGTAGACCCTATTGAGGAACATGACTATTTGATGACTGTAGACGTAGCCAGAGGCGTAGGAAACGATTACTCAGCGTTTACCGTTGTAGACATTACACAATTTCCACATAGGGTAGTTGCAAAATATCGAAATAATGAAATCAAACCGATGCTTTTCCCAAGCGTTATTGTTGACTTAGCTAAGAGTTATAATGATGCGTTTATTCTTTGTGAAGTCAACGACGTTGGAGATCAGGTAGCATCGATTATTCACTATGATCTAGAGTATAATAATCTTTTGATGTGCTCAATGCGTGGTCGTGCAGGACAAATTGTGGGCCAGGGATTTTCTGGTAAGAAGACTCAACTTGGAGTCAAGATGTCTAAGGCAGTTAAAAAAGTAGGATGCCTTAATTTAAAGACGATGATTGAAGAAGATAAACTTATTTTCAATGATTATGAGATTATGAGTGAACTTACAACGTTCATTCAGAAGCATAATTCTTTTGAGGCAGAAGAAGGTTGTAATGATGACTTAGCAATGTGTCTTGTGATCTATGCTTGGTTGGTTGCACAAGATTACTTCAAAGAACTTACAGATCAAGATGTTCGTAAACGTCTCTATGAAGAACAGAAGAACCAGATAGAACAAGACATGTCACCCTTTGGATTTATCGTTGATGGTACGGATGAAAATAGTTTTATTGATGAAGAAGGTGATAGATGGTTTACCGATGAATATGGTGATCGGGCATTTATGTGGGAATATCGGTAATGGACTTAGATGGCCAGTTGAGACTTGGACATTTATTTTTTACCGAAAGAAAGTGTAGGACTTGCCATAAAGAAAAAAATTTAATCGAAGATTTTTATAGAATTAGAAAAGGTGTTTCAGTTTCCGCGTATTCTTATGAATGCAAAGAGTGTACGAAGAATCGAGTTCTAGCAAATAGAAAGTTAAAAAATCAAAACATTTTATGGGAATATCCTGACTGGTAGGTGTTCATGCATTGTTTTCCCAGTGAAAAGTAACTTTTTGATAAATATTTTTTAGATAAACTGAGATCTAACGGAGAAAAACATGGCGACTCCTCAATTATCTCCTGGTGTACTTATCAGGGAAGTTGATTTAACTGTAGGGAGAGCTGATAATGTTCTCGATAACATTGGAGCAATTGCAGGACCTTTTACAAAAGGACCAGTTAATGAACCAATTGACATTGCAACGGAAGCACAATTAATCAATACATTTGGAAAACCATTATCGACTGATGCTCAATATGAGTATTGGATGTCAGCATCATCATTCTTAAGTTATGGTGGAGTATTAAAAGTTGTCAGAACTGGTGGTTCTACATTAAACAATGCTAATGCTGCAGTTGGATATGCTGCAACCACAGCTTTGCAAATTGATAACTACGATGATTATACTGCAAACCATTCTGCAGACTCAGCTCCATTTGTTTTTGCTGCAAAAAATCCTGGATCTTGGGCAAATAATTTAAAGATATGTGTTATTGACAGCAAAGCAGATCAAATAATCGGAATTAATACGACAAGCCCTGGAAATGCTGGTGCTACGATTGGTGTTGGAGTTACTGTTGCTTTAACTAGTGCAACTATCCCAGGAGATGGCGCAACAAATACATTCACTGGTTACTTAAAGGGTATAATCACTGGAGTTACCACAGACGCAACTAACGGCAATAGTAGCATTGATGTAAAAATATTCTCCAGAGTTTCTTCCGCAGGAACAGAGACTACAATTGATTACAAACAATCAGAAAGAGCATCTTCATTTACGGTAAATGACTCTGTTAAGTTTATTAATACTAGTGGTATTCAAACTGGAACAACTAATACAGCAACATCCGTTCTTGATTGGTATGATCAACAAACTCTTGGTCTTTCCAACCAAACAGTATATTGGAAGTCTTTAGCACCAAAACCAGGTACTTCTTCATATGCTTCAGAAAGAAACTGCAAGTATGATGAAATTCATGTTGTAGTTTACGATGACAGAGGAACTATTACTGGTATTCAAGGCAATCTCTTAGAAAAGCATATTGGACTCTCTAAATCTACAGATGCTGTTTCAGCAATTAATTCTCCACAGAAAATTTTCTGGAAGAACTATATTGCAGATTTCTCGGAAAATGTCTATGCTGGAGACAATCCTTCTGTAGGGTCTGACAGCTATAACGTAACGACCCCAAGAGCGACAGGGTTCTCAACTTCGTTTACAGCAAATACAGAGTCTCAAGGTCAGTGGAATCTTCCTGCACAAGGAAAAACCTTTAGTGCCATTGGAAACGTTGCATATACTTTGAGTGCTGGCGTTGACTATTCCGCAACAAACGGAATGACAGCAACATTAGCAGATCTTGTTACTTCTTATGGATTATTCTCAAATAAAGATGAGATCGCTGTAGACTACTTCCTTATGGGTCCAGGTTTAAATAATAAATTTGAATCTCAAGCCAAAGCAAATTACTTAGTCTCTCTTGCCAATGCAAGAAAAGATTGCATCGCGGTTGTTTCTCCTCATAGAGCTGATGTGGTTAATGTAACAAATTCCACTACACAAACAACGAACCTGATTGAATTTTTCTCACCAATTTCATCTTCTTCGTTTGCAGTATTTGATAGTGGTTATAAGTACACCTATGATAGATTTAACAATCAATTTAGATACATTCCATGTAATGGAGACGTTGCTGGATTGATGGTGAGAACTTCAATTACCGCTTATCCTTGGTTCTCACCAGCTGGTCAACAAAGAGGTGTGTTAAACAATGCAATTAAACTTGCATACAATCCATCTAAAGCGCAGAGAGATCAACTTTATCCACTGAGAGTAAACTCAATTATTAATCAACCAGGAGTAGGAGTTATTCTTTATGGAGATAAAACCGCGCTGGCATACGCTTCGGCATTTGATAGAATCAATGTTCGTCGTCTTTTCTTAACAGTAGAACAAGCACTTGAAAGAACTGCAAATGCTCAACTCTTTGAACTGAACGATCAAATTACAAGATCTAACTTTGTGAACATTGTTGAACCATATCTGAGAGACATCCAAGCAAAACGTGGTCTTTACGACTTCTTAGTTGTTTGTGATGAAACAAATAATACTCCTGATGTTATTGACAATAACGAATTCAGAGCTGACATTTATCTGAAACCAACAAAGTCAATTAACTACGTAACTCTAACTTTCGTAGCGACTCGAACTGGGGTCAGCTTTGAGGAAGTTGCAGGAACTGTTTGATCATATAATTAATTACTAAGGAGGACCCTAAAAATGGCACAAATCCCAACAAGAAACATCTCACAGTTCAAGTCAAAACTCATTGGTGGTGGTGCTCGCCCTAACCTGTTTGAGGTTAGTGTTACGTTCCCAACAGGAGTAAATCTTGGAATTCAAGCTGATGGTACAGGAACGTTTGATTCTGAAAACTTCAGATTTATGTGCAAGGCAGCTGCTCTGCCTGCATCGACTGTTGCTGCAATTGACATTCCTTTCAGAGGAAGAACTTTAAAAGTTGCTGGTGATAGATCATTTGATGTTTGGACTGTAACAATCATCAACGATGAAGCATTTGGTCACAGAAGAGCATTTGAAGCGTGGATGCAAAATGTTGCTCAATATGGCGACAGTTCAGGTTTAGTAAATCCAGCAGATTATATGGGTAATGCTACAGTCTATCAACTTGGAAGAACTGCTGCTTCTCAGCAAGGTGAAGGTACAACTTCTGGTCCAGCAAATATTCTGGCACAATATAAGTTTGTAGATATTTTCCCAACTTCAGTTTCGGATATTCCTCTGTCATATGACACTGGAGATACAATTGAAGAATTCACTGTTGAGTTCCAGATTCAGTACTTCTATCCTGAGGCTGCTGGTTCTGGTGCTTGATAAATAGTACATCTAAGTCTACACTTTAATAATGGCAAAACTTTTTGGTTTCTCGATTGAAGATAAAGAACCATTATCCCCTGGTGTATTATCCCCCGTTCCTCCTAATAATGAGGACGGGGTTGATCATTACTTAACCAGTGGATTTTTTGGTTCGTATGTAGATATTGAAGGTATCTATAGAACCGAATTTGATTTAATCAAAAGATATCGTGAGATGGCTCTTCATCCAGAAGTTGATAGTGCTATTGAAGATATTGTAAATGAGGCAATTGTATCTGATACTGATGACACTCCGGTAAAAGTTGAGTTGTCAAACTTAAATGCAAGTGATGGGATTAAGAAAAAAATTAGAGAAGAGTTTAAACATATCTTAGATCTTTTAGATTTTGATAAAAAGTGTCATGAGATTTATAGAAATTGGTATATTGATGGTAGAATTTACTACCATAAAATTATCGATTTAAAAAATCCACAAGAAGGAATTCAAGAACTTAGATATGTTGATTCTTTAAAAATAAAATATGTAAGGCAAACTAAGAAGACTGATAAAGATGATCGAATCAGATTAGGAAACTACAATAAGGATAATCCATTAGACTATGATTTTCCTGAGATTGAAGAGTATTTCATTTATACTCCAAAATCAATGTATCCTGTTGGAAACCCATCTACAAATGGAGATTCAAAGGGTATCAAAATTGCAAGAGATGCAATTACGTATTGCACATCTGGATTGGTAGATAGAAATAAAGGAACTACTCTTTCATATTTACAAAAAGCAATCAAGTCTCTCAATCAATTAAGAATGATTGAAGATAGTTTGGTAATTTACAGATTGTCAAGAGCTCCAGAACGTCGTATTTTTTATATTGATGTTGGCAATCTTCCTAAGATTAAAGCAGAACAATATCTGCGTGATGTTATGATGCGTTATCGCAACAAAGTTGTTTATGATGCATCAACTGGTGAAGTTCGTGATGATCGCAAATACATGTCAATGCTTGAAGATTTTTGGCTTCCTCGCCGTGAAGGTGGTAGAGGAACTGAAATCACTACACTCCCAGGTGGTCAAAATCTTGGAGAAATCACAGATATTAAGTATTTCCAAGATAAATTATATCGTTCATTGAATGTTCCAGTATCTAGAATCGGTGGAGATGGTGGATTTAATCTTGGCAGATCTTCAGAAATTCTTCGTGATGAAGTTAAATTCAGTAAGTTTGTGGGACGTTTGAGAAAAAGATTCTCAAATATGTTCAATGATATGCTCAAAACTCAGTTGATTCTTAAGAACATTATTACTCCAGAAGACTGGGAAAAAATGAGTGAGCATATTCAATATGATTTCTTATATGACAATCACTTCGCAGAACTCAAAGAAACTGAACTTTTAACTGAAAGATTAAATATGGTTGCCCAAGCAGAACCATATGTTGGCAAGTATTACTCACAAGATTATATTCGTCGTAAGATTCTTCGTCAAACAGATGAAGAAATAATTGATCAAGATAAATTAATCGAAAAAGAAATTAAAGATGGAACTATTCCAGATCCGGCTCAAATGATGATTGATCCAACAACAGGACAACCAATGCCAGGAATGGGGGGAGGAGATCTTGGAGCTCCAGTCATGGAACCAGATCTTGATTCTCAAGGACAAGCAACAGTTGCAAGTGGTAAACAAATTGAAATGCCCAAGGGTGGCGAAATTTAATAAATAAAAACGATCACAAATTTTAGACTCATGGATGAATTAATGGATATGATTGTTACTGATGAAAGTCCTTCGCAAATCAGTGATAAGATCAAAGAACTTCTTTTTGCAAAATCGGCAGAGAGAATCGATGCTTTTAAACCAGCAGTTGCATCTTCTTTATTTGGAAATGACGAGGAAGAATCGGAATACGAATCAGAAGAAGACGAAGAGATTTAAAACTAATAAATAACTATTAAATGTATTATAAGAATAATGACTCATAGACCAGTTGGATCTGGCGTTTCTTTCGTCACATCTACAACATCATCAAAATCTGCAGCTTTTTCTGGGAGAACTAACACTCTCAGAGTAGTTGCTACTGGTGCAAATGCATTTGTTGCAATTGGAACAGAGCCTACCGCAACTTCAAGTGATTATTGCGTTCCTTCTGGAACTTCTGCAACTCTTGCAATTGACAATGGTTCTGCAAGAATTGTTGGAGTAACAACTGGAGCAACAGTAACATACTTAACTTTTCCAGAGGGTCAATCATCCCCATTTGGAATTGGTGATTATGTAACTCTCACTACATCTAGTCAGTCTTATTATAATTTTACACATGCTCCTGTTGTTGAGGTGTTTAATTCATCTAATTACAATGGATATTATTCATCCAGAATTGGTGTTGCAACCAACACAAGTGGAATTGTAACTGCATTTTCTGATCCAGATACAATTTTGAGAAATTCAATTAAAGTTGCAGCTATCACAGATACTGGTAGCGGAGTTCTTTATACCCAACAAGTTCAAATTTCAGGACAAGCGTAATGAAACTCTTCGGAGAAGAAATCGAATCGGTAGAATTTATCGTTGAAGAACGCAACGGTAAAAAGTCTCTCTTTATTGAAGGGGTATTCCTTCAGGGAGATATCAAAAACCGCAATGGTCGTGTATATCCAATGGAAACTCTCCGCCGTGAAGTTTTAAGATATAACGAGAACCATATTCAACAAGGTAGAGCTCTTGGAGAACTCGGTCACCCAGATGGCCCTACCGTAAATCTTGATAGAGTTTCACACAAGATTGTCTCATTAAAAGAGAGTGGATCTAACTTTATTGGTAAAGCAAAAATTCTTAGCACCCCTATGGGAAAAATTGCTGAGTCTTTGATTGGTGAAGGAGTAAAACTCGGAGTTTCTTCTCGTGGAGTTGGTTCCATCAGAATGACTAGAGAAGGTTATAACGAAGTTGCTGAAGATTTCATGCTCGCTACTGCAGCAGATATTGTTGCAGATCCTTCAGCTCCAGATGCATTTGTTTCTGGAATTATGGAAGGTAAAGAGTGGGTATGGGATGGAGGCATCCTTCGTGAAAATTATGCTTCAAAAACATATAAGAGAATTAACACACTGGTTGATCAGAAGAAATTAGATGAGCAGAAATTAAATCTGTTCAATGATTTCCTGAATAATCTGTAATTTGTTAAATTATAAATAAATATAGTTTATAACTTAAGGTTAAACGGAGAGTTCAAATGTCTCGTGGAGATTTACAAGAAATGGAAGTAGGCACTAAGCAATCCAAAACTGCCGTAAATGCAACTGCAAAGGCAGGGGATCCAATGCCACGTTTGGCAGATCCTGGTACACAACTGGGTTCTGTAGAAGATCTGGGTGGTCCTACCCCAGAAAATTACAGATCTGATGACGATTCAGCAAAGCTGAAGACTCCAGGTGCAACCCTGAAGCAAGTCAGAGATGTTGTCAACAAAGGTGCAAAGTCTGCTGATTCTATGAAGTCTGTTAAAGAAGAGGCAGAAGAAGAAGCAGAAGAGATCTTAGAAGCCAAGCACGAAGAAGAAGAAGAAGAAGAGGAGGAGAAAGAAGAAAAGAAAATGAAGAAAGAAGAGTATGACATCGAAGAAGATGTCAATGCTCTCCTCGGTGGTGAAGAACTCTCCGAAGGATTCAAAGAAAAAGCAAAGACTATCTTTGAAGCAGCAATCAATGCTAAGGTTGCTACTATCAGAGAAGAAATTGAGCAAGCATATGCTGCAGCTCTGGCAGAAGAAGTTGAAGAAGTTAAACTTCAACTCGCAGAGCGTGTAGATTCATACCTTGAGTACGTTTCAGAGGAGTGGTTCTCTGCTAACGAACTCGCAATTGAGCACGGTCTGAAGACCGAAATGACTGAATCATTCCTCGGTGGAATGAAGCAACTTTTTGAAGATCATTATGTAACAATCCCTGAAGATAAATATGATGTTTTAGAGAGCATGGTAGAAAAACTTGATGAAATGGAAGAAAAACTCAACGAGCAAATTGAAAGAAATATTTCACTCAACAAGCGTCTCGCAGAGTCGGTTGCTGACGGAATCTTAGATCAAGTTTCTGAGGGCCTCGCTGCTACTCAGAAGGAAAAGCTCGCTTCACTTTCCGAAAGTGTTGAGTTTGAAAGTGAAACCCAATATCGTGAAAAACTGGAGATGCTGAGAGAGTCATACTTCTCAGCGCAAAAGTCTCCAAAAGCACAGACTGAAACTCTGTCTGAAGGTGTAGACAGTGCTTCTGAGTCCGTCTCAGGCACAATGGCTGCATACCTCAGAACCCTTCAGCAAGTCGCTAAGAACTGAATTTAACATTAAATCAAACGTAAACATCCCCAAAGGTAAAAGCAAATGTTCCATTCCGAACAGTTGCAGGAAAAGTGGGCTCCCCTTCTGAACTATGAGGGTCTTGATCCAATCAAAGATTCGCACAGAAGAGCTGTAACCGCCGTCCTGCTCGAAAACCAAGAAAAGTTCCTCCGTGAGGAGCAAGCATTTACATCAGGTATGAACCTGATGGAATCCCCAACCAACTCAGCTGGTACTGGTGGTTTCACCGGTGGTTCAGCTGCTGCTGGTCCTACCGCTGGTTTCGATCCCGTACTGATCTCGCTGATCCGTCGTTCGATGCCAAACCTGGTTGCTTATGATCTCGCTGGCGTTCAACCAATGAACGGTCCTACCGGCCTGATCTTCGCAATGCGTTCGCGCTACAACAACCAGAGCGGAACCGAAGCATTCTTCAACGAAGTTGATACCGCATTCTCTGGTCAGGATGCAGGTTTCGATGTTACCGGTGGTTTCGCTGATGCCGCTGCTGGTATTGGTACAACCGCACAAAGCGGCACCAACCCAGCGATCCTCAACCCAGTTGGAACCGCAACATCAACAGCATATAACGTTGGTAGCGCAATGCCTACTGGCGATGCTGAGAACCTTGATGGTACTGGAAGCAATGCTTTCAACCAAATGGCATTCTCAATCGAGAAAGTCACCGTTACTGCAAAGTCAAGAGCTCTGAAGGCTGAGTACTCACTGGAACTCGCACAAGACCTCAAGGCAATTCACGGTCTGAATGCAGAAGCAGAACTCGCTAACATTCTGTCTAGCGAAATTCTTGCTGAGATTAACCGTGAAGTTATCCGTACTATCTACAAGATCGCTGAGCAAGGCGCAATCGAGAACACTGCAACCGCAGGTGTATTCGACCTCGACATCGACTCCAACGGTCGTTGGTCCGTTGAAAAGTTCAAGGGTCTTCTGTTCCAAATCGAAAGAGATGCAAACAGAATCGCTCAGAGAACTCGTCGCGGTAAGGGCAACATCATCATGTGCTCTGCTGACGTTGCTTCAGCACTGACCATGGCTGGTGTTCTGGATTACACCCCTGCACTGAATGCAAACCTGAACGTTGATGACACCGGCAACACCTTCGCTGGTACAATCAACGGTAAGTACAGAGTTTACATTGACCCATATTCGGCAAACCTGGCTGCTGACAACAGCGGTCTGGCACAAGGATCCAACCAGTACTACGTTGTTGGTTATAAGGGTTCTTCGCCTTATGACGCTGGTCTGTTCTACTGCCCATACGTTCCTCTTCAGATGGTACGTGCGGTTGGTGAGAATTCCTTCCAGCCAAAAATCGGATTCAAGACTCGTTACGGTATCGTTGCAAACCCATTTGCAGAAGGTACTGATCAGGGTCTGGGTCGTCTTCGTGTTAACAGCAACCGCTACTACAGAAGAGTTGCTATCAAGAACCTCATGTGAGTCATTCTCACAGGTTTCTGGGGGGTCCGAAAGGACCCCTTTTTTATTCTAAATAGTTAAAAAAAGATGGCAGTCGGAAACGCATTTGCAAATCAAATCCAAAACAGGAATTTTCTTTCTCCTGTAGGATTTAAGTTTACTTTGAATAGGTGTCCAAAGGTTGCATTTTTTTCGAATAGTGCAAATATTCCTGGACTTAACTTAGGAGTGGCTGTTCAACCATCATATCTGAAAGATATTGACACTCCTGGAGATAAAATTCAATTCAATGATTTAACAATCAGATTTTTAGTCGATGAAAATCTTGAAAACTATATGGAAATTCAGAATTGGATTCGTGGACTTGGATTTCCATATAGTCTTGATGAAATTTATGATCTGCAGCAAGAACAAAAATATGTTGATACATCAGATTCAAAACTGATGAACATTTATTCCGATGGAACTTTACATATACTTACTAGTAGCAGCACGCCAAACTTTAAATTGAAGTTTAAAGATCTTTGGCCTTACTCAATATCAGATTTACAATTCGACGCAACAGATTCTGATATTGAGTATTTGACTGCTGAGGTAACTTTCAAGTATACTATCTATGATATCACAGATTTAAGTGGCAATAAATTATGAGTTTTGATCTTGATATGATTCAAAAGATGTGGGAAGAGGATTCCAAAATTGATATTGATAATCTACATACAGAATCTTTAAAAATTCCAGCACTTCATGCAAAGTACTTTGAGATGTACAATAACATTGTACTTCTGAGAAAAAAAGCAGAACAACAGAAGAGAAATATTCGTCACGAAAGATATGAATATTATTCTGGAAAAGCAGATCCAGATGTTTATATTGAGAATCCATTCCCCAAAAAGATTCGTGATAAAGATACAATGCAAAAGTATCTTGATGCAGATGAAAAACTTTCTACAGTTTGTCTAAAAATTGATTACTACGACACAATGCTGAACTATATTGAAAGTATTCTCAAAGTCATTCAAAACAGAACGTATCAGATCAAAAATTCTATAGAGTTTATAAAATTTCAATCTGGATTAGGTTAATAAATATTTCTAGATGAATGGACTCATGTGAGAACAACAGATCTTGTTATATCCAAATCTAACGAAGTATTTCTCAAAGTTAATACTGATCCTCACATTGAGTACGAACTGAGAGATCATTTTAAG
>Ga0222712_10000980_pt1 | contig 36409 bp, 68 predicted proteins | sample C33_657DmetaG_FD_165043 | JGI IMG/M metagenome (GOLD analysis project Ga0222712, IMG submission 165043) | Estuarine water microbial communities from San Francisco Bay, California, United States - C33_657D | ecosystem: Environmental > Aquatic > Marine > Unclassified | place: USA: California... | reverse complement strand
CCAGACATTCATTGCGAGTATGATAAAGTCTGATCTTAGTTAATATCTTCTTAGTTGGAGCGTTTAATGGCTCTGAGCAGCATCCACATTTCATATCCCATTCACCGCTAAAGAAGTCATATTTAGCTCCCTTAAAATTGGCATACTTGTGTGCCACAAATGTAGCAAATGGATCAGGTATCTCTAAGCTCTGTAACATATGTTTATTATAGCATTTAAGTCAGGTACTGACAATAGGTCTCTACCGCCGCCGATTTCACTAATTGGGGCCTATATTAGGATGATAATCCTTTAAATGCATGACGTTCACATACGCCTACCATTTGATATGATTGTTCAATTTTAGCTACATCGTTATACTTAGCCATGTTCTGGCAAAAATAGCATGACTCTACTTTGTCTGCCTTTTCCCAATAAGCTTCAAGGTTATCTAATATACCCATATTACTTATTCCTAGGTATGATTGATTGAGGCCCTTCAGTACCAAACATGGACTTCTTTATAGGAACGCAGTTAGGAACTTTTCTTCCGCCTTTATCCTTCATTCCTACCTGCTTATATCCAGACCAGCAGGCCTTCTCTAAATTGTCCCATTTGTCTTCATCCTCATTTTCTGAGTGATATGACTTGGTGATCTCTTCATCAGTTAATTCAATATTCTCGTTATTATCCATAATCTGATTATAGCATTTCTTTAATTTTCTTGTTTCATGATCCTTTTGATCTGATAGCAACAATCAGGGCATTCTCCTATATGGAGCCATTTACCTGACTCAAGGACTACTATCTCATTTAGCTTCCCCACCACATTTTTTTGGCATAAAATGCAATAAGCGCTAACCGTTATTGTCATCTGCTTCTCTGAGCCATTGATCTTCCCATAAGCCCATTAAAGATTTGTTTCCAATATCATCAAAGTAGTAACGCTTGGCGTTACTATTATATGTCCAGCCATACCAAGTATCGCCTTCAGACCATGTTAGATTAGTTGGTCCTTCTTCTTCATGTTGTTTAAGAATTCGTAGTAATTCATCGTTATCATGAACAACCGCTTGAATTGCTTCTCTAAGGCGCTTAGGACGCATAATGTATCTTTCTACTAATTCATATAGCATATAGTTAGTATACTATATCTGACGGGGACCGTCAATGGGCTTCTACTTTTCGCCGCACTAATTGCGACCAATATTATTCATAATAAGATATAGTATCATCATACTCTCCATTTTTAAGTTGTCTCCAATATGTGCGATCAGCATGACAATTTCTGCAAACTATTTCACACTTATCCATTTCTGCCTGGATCTGCTCCAAGGACTTATCTCTGGCGCCGTTGCCACCAATTGTAAACAACTTTTTATATTGAGGCAAATGGTCAAACTCCATCTTCCAATAAGGATAATCTTCTCTACAAACAACACATTTCTTTCCTTGCTTAGCTTTTCTTACATATGCTGCAACACGGTGCCTGCTCTGCTTTTTTCTGTTGTGGGTTTTCTCTTTTTGACCTTTACCAATATGATAAGATATTGTGCTTTTAGCACACCCTAATTGTTCTTGAATCTCACTATATGACATGCCTTGATCGTATAACTTAAAGATCATTTCTTTATGAACTGATGGTGTTTTATTCATTCTTCTCCTGTATAAAGTAAAGCGCCCTATAAGTATATAATACTATATAGGGCGCTTATTGTAAATAGTTATTCTGCGTTTAGCTCAGCTAACTTATCCTTAAACCACTCAGGTGCTCCCTGTGTGTCTTGTTCAACCCACTCAAATGGAGCTTCTCCATTTTGTGTTCCTTCTGAATCTTTTCTAACAAATCTTTCATTAGATGAGTCTACTTCCCAGGTTCCTAGGTTGTCTTCAAATGTATCTGCAACGCTCATTGTATCTCCTTATTACGTAATTGGATTTTGTACCCGTCGGCACAATATCATTATACAGCATCTAAAGCTTTTAGTCTACTGTTTCTTCAGGCTTATCAAAACTATCTGCCTGCTTTGGATCTACTGTTCCAGCAGAACGTATCTTTTTGTGACTGCTATCACAAAATGGGTAATTCCTAGACATATTACAGTGGCACATGGCTGGCATTATAGGGCTCCCTGCTTTTCTACAACAAACCCGTTTTCTCTATCAAACAATACATAGTCCATAGAAACAATATCAAATCTTTCTTTAATTAATCCTATAACCTTTTCTAACTCTAGCTTACCGCATGTGTATAGGTCAAACTGCAACAATCCTGGGTTTACTTGATCCCATATGTGAAAAGCAATGTGGCTTGTCTCTATCATGACTATTGCTGTTAACCCAGAGTTTCCCTCTGAGTCATTATCTACAAACTTGGCAAACGGTCCTTTGATAATTTTCATATCAATTCTTTCTACCAAATTCTGTAGGAATGCCACGCCTTCTTCTTCTGTTCTAATTGGTGAGTTAACTTTAGCGTTTATTAATAAATGCTTATGATATATCACAGGTCTTCCTTATCTATATCTTCTACAAGATCAAAGTCTTGAATCTTGGGAAACATCTTAGTGCATCTTAAACAGATGTTATATGAAGCCTGTGTGTATGGGCAGGATCCAGCAAACTTAATATTGTGCCCTTTAAATAAACACACAACTCTCTCAACTATTCTTATCATGTCTTAAGTATATAATTTATTGTAGTTCCTGTCAACCATAATTCTGATTAACTTGGCTTAGTCAATTGCATTTAGTAAACTACGATTGTATAATAGATTTATTATGAATAACCTTAACCCTTTGCAATGGATTGTTTTGATCGGTGCAGCCGCTTCTGCAATGGGATATCTGTTTACTAAGGTTTTTAAGCTTTTTGGGACATGGTTTAAGTTCATAGAAGACTGGTATGGATCAGAAGATAAGCCAGGAATAACTCAAAGACTTAATGAGGGCCAAGCACATTTTAATAAAATAGATATCGAGCTTGCAACAATAAAAGCTGAGCTATTTAATAACGGCGGATCATCGCTTCGTGATTCAATTGATAGAATTGAACAAGCAGTTACTAAAAAAGATTAAATAAATATACTGTCTTCTGACTCATCTATAGAGTCATCTATTGTTCTTCCGTTATGTTCCTTAGAACAATTACCACAACTTTTACACATAATTACCTTAATATGAAATTCCCCCCTAGTTTGTAGGGGGGAATAACTTTATGTATTATACTTTTTTAGGCCGAGTTTTTCTTGGCTCTTTTGGTACTAAAGAAGTTTCTCTACGTATACCGTGTCTGTTTGTATCTACTTTTAAACCTTGTCTTGGTTGTTTTCTAGTAGCTTCTCTACTTGTTACTGCTCCCGAAGGAGTAGAATTTGGTGGAGGAGACATTCCAGTTCCATCATCTTTTTTAAAATTACTCATTAATGAATTGTCTTGTCTGCTCTGGTGTTGAAGTCATGCTTAAATTTAAGCCTGCTTCACCATCTCTTGATACATCTGTCATTGCAATTGGAGTAGCTCCAAGTGTGCTTCCTACAGTTTCACATCCGCATTCGTAACACATTAGTTGCAGTTCTCACAATCTTTTACTGCACAAGCATCTTCGCCTCTTGTGTCTCTTGTGCACTCAGATCCAGATTTAACTGAAGCTTTTGGCGCTGCTGGCTTGATAGGTTCTGCTACTACTGGAGCAGCAGATTCTTCCTTATTGTCAAGATCCATTTTTACTTTGGGCCCTGTGCTGAAGCTTGATTTGATACATCTGTTGATGGGAATGCAGCCTTTGGATCTGCAGCGTACTGCTCTCCTAAGTTGTTTGTTGCTCCTGGCTTAACTGTGTTGAAGCCGTCTAAATTTAATCCGTCTGACATTTTATTTCTCCTATAGGTTATTGTATTTAGATGGGTCTAGAAATCCATCCATCCACCTATTATAGCATTTAGTTGATTAAGACCTATAATGCTGATGCCAGCATTCATCACAAATATCTATAATCATTCCTTCAGGCTTAGCAGCAATCCTAGTTGCCTTTTTCCCACAGCCGTTCCATTCACATATGTCGCTAAGCATTATTTAGATGGGCCTCTAGCCTTTTGACCACGATATCCTGTTTTCTTTTTATTCATAGATCCTGGCTTTTTAAATCCAGCACCATTTGGCGTTGCGGCAATTCTTTGCTCCAAAGCCTTTTTAATTTTGTCTAAGTGTTTACTCATTACTTAATCTTCTTTCCAAACTTAACCCACACTCTTTCATGAATGTAGTACCCAATTGCTTCCCAGCCTATGTAGATAAGGGCTCCAAGGCTTGCGTACTCCCACTCCCTAGTAAATAAATATATAACGCCAGCAACACCAACTAAATGAAATGTTTCCCAGCTAATTGTTTTGATTAGTGTTTTTTTATTCGAATCTGTCATATTCTTCTATTATCTCCTTTATATTTTTTAAGCTATCAACTGTGCTTTGAACTTCTTGAATTGGATAGTTTTCTTGTGAACTATTGGTATCTAATGTAAAGGAATTATAGTCCCCATAAAAAGATATAATATTGCATCTTATTCCACTTTTTACTTCTAAAACTTCATGAGGCACATCTATATTACCTTCAAAAAATATAAAGGTTCCAGCTTTTGGCTTTATTTTAAAGTCTTGTTCTGGAAAATATATTTCTCCGCCTTCATAGTTATCTGTTAAATAAAGTAAACCCGATCTATCATACATGTTGTAGGGTCTTGGCTTTAATTCTTTATTAAAGTTTTCATACCAATTGTCCATGTGTAGAGTATTTTTTCCGCCTTCAGTCATTTTACTCCAAAACATACTTTTTAAATAGTATCCGTTTTCATAATGATTTGATATTGTTGCTTGTGTTCTTTCTGCAAGGCCCGCCATTATGTCTACACCAACATTATATGTGGATGATTCATAGTAATTAAAATAATTTTGTCCGTCAGATGATCCAGAATCCATTAGTTTTTTGCTAAAAGATGGACCACCAGTTATGCCACTTATATCTGTAGGAGACGTATTAGAGTCAAAACATGTTGATAAAAAATCACAAGTGTCTCTGCTTATGTAGTCTTCTATGATAAAAATCTTATTTTCTATTGTTTTGATCAATTTTCTTTTCCAATATAGCTAATGATATACCTTAGTGTTACTTCAGGAGTCCATGTAGGAGGTATAGTAAGCGCTAAAAGACTTTGAATTATCTTATCACGCACCTGCTGCTCTTCTTCTTTTGTCATTTAATTCCTTCTATTAGAATAAAGGCTGGGGAATTACCCCCAGCCTTTAATAAACTACTTCTTTAGTGCAACCTTCAACTTAGGGAACTTCTTGTTCCACTTTGTTGCCAAGGCATTGTATTCTGCCTTGTACTTTGCTGCTGTAGTTGCTGCTGCTAGATCAGATGCTACCTTAGCGGTAACTGTTGCTGAATCTGCTGCAACCTTATCTGCTGCACGTCCAGCACGTTCTGCTGCTAGAGCGTCTTGTGCTGCCTTAAGTGCTGCATTAGCTGTTGCTAGCTCCGCATTCTTTGCTGCAAGTTCTGCTGCAATGTCACGAACTACAATTGTAGCGCTTACAGAACCAACTGGTGCTGATAGACCTGTTACGGCTGCTGCTACTGTTGCATACGCAACTACTGTTACTGAACCAGTTGCAGGAATTGCTAGAGTTTGCTCTTTTGTTCCTAGTGTTGCTGATGCTGTGTCAGTTGTTAGCGCTGTTGCTAGTGCTACTCCAGAACTTGAAACCAAAGTATTAATTGTGGCTCCACCCTTTGGATTACCAAACACGTCAAATCCAGATACCTTAAGGACCTGCGATGTACCTGCTGCTGCTGATGCAGGAGCGGTTAGTGTAATTGAGTTCAAAGCACCTGCGGTACCTTGTACATAATAAACTGTTGTAGTTCCAGCACGAGTAATCGATACTGATCCTACTGCTGTACTTTTAGTATATACATAAAAGTCTGCTGATGTTCCAGTTCCTGTTGCAATTGATAGCGTTGAGGTTCCAGATGATGCTGTTACTGCTGCACCAGTTGCTGATAGTGCAGGAACAAGTGTTGCATTTACTGCAACTGCTGTTACTGCTGTTCCAGTGTCTACGCCTGTTACGGCAATCTTTAATGCATCTGCTGCATCTACACTGTTATCTGCTGGTACTGGTAGTGATACAGGAGTTGTTACTACTGTTCCACCTGTTGCTGCAGTTCCCGCCACCGTTAGGGTGACAGTTCCAGCGTTAGCGTTAGCTGCTGGCGTTACAAGCATTGTGCTAGTCAGGGCTGCAGCGATGATTAGCGTTACTTTCTTAAATGAGTTCATTTAATTTATTCTCCTTATTTCTTCTGCTTCTTATATGAAACAGAAAGTTAATGTAATTCATGTAATTTTACATGAAACGAACAGGGATCTCCGCCTTCTTCCCACTCTTGCATTTCTTCGTCAGACATTGGTGCACCGTCATGTGTTTCACAAAATACATCTGATATCCAACCTCGATCATAACCATTCTTAAGCCATATTTCAAACTCTACGTGGTTAATGTATCCTTCGTCAGTTTCTAATTCATCCATTCTGATAGCTCCTTTAATAAAAGGTGCTTAGGCTTTGCTCCTACAATAGTCTTTACTGGTAGACCAGACTTAAATAATACCATACTTGGTATAGAAGAGATAGAGTATTCTGATGTTTTGTTAGGATTCTCATCAATATTTAACTTACCGACGAGTAGCCCAGATTCTTTAGATATTTCATCTAAGATTGGTGAAAGCATTCTGCACGGCCCACACCATTCAGCCCAAAAATCAATCAGGACTAAATCATTTTCTGACAATACGCTGTCAAAAGAATTATCTGTGACCATCATTTATCTTTTAATTCCTCCGCTGCTTGATTAAAGCGATCCATAAAATTTTGGATCACAAAGAATGTTGTCTCATGAGCATTTGAAGATAAAGCTGAGAATGCGTCTTGATTTCTTTCATTCTCAGGAAGAGCAGCAGACCATTTATTATATAGGTCTGTTGCAACTTCCTCAATAATTCCTTCTAGAACAGTTTGTTTACTGTCCATTAATGGCACCAGCCAAATCAAACAACCTTGCACCCTTAATTTTTGCTCCAGGTGCCAACTTAGATGTCTTTATAATTAAATTATAAAGTTCTGCGTAAGAAAGGGCAGGTTTTGCTGACTTAAGTGATATCCAGTCTGCTGCTGCAGTCTGAACTGAGGCTGATGTTCCAGCAACGTTTACAACCTTACCACCAGGAAGCATTGCAGTTATATTTCCTTGAGAGAAAAAATCTGTTAGCAATGGGTCATAGTTTGTATACAAAGTTACTTCTCCACGTTGATCTGTTGCAGAGACAGCAATGGCTGATGGGATACAGGCAGGCCAGTTGATTCTATTAGCCTCTCTATCGTTACCCGCTGAAAGGAATACTGGCACTCCGCTTGAAGAAAGTGCGTTAATTGATGCCGTTACTGTAGGAATCTTTACACAGTAATCAGACAATTTTGTATTTCTAGACATGGATCCTTGAGCCATAGAAACAGCCTTAATATTGTATTTTTCTTTGTTTTTTAATACCCAGTCTAGGGCACTTGAAATTGTGCTGTCTGGAATAATCTGTCGTCTTCCATCACTAGTGTGTCCAACAATTCTAATAAATACAATATTCATATTAGGATTTCTTTGTACAGCAATTGATGTCATTTGTGTTCCATGCTCAAATCCGTTGGACGTAATAAACTTTGGATCTATTACAGCAGAACCGACTCCCTCTTGAAAGCCAGATCCGTTAGGGCATGTACTCCAACCAATCATACAAACTTCGTGTACAATTTTACCGCTAAAAATTGGTAGAGATGTGTCTAATCCTGTATCTAGGATAGCTAATGTAGGTATACTGTCCGTGTTATTTTTAATTGAGGAATTTCTTGAAGCCTCGGCGGACTGTGGAATTGCTATTAGTAATGCTATGGCTACTGCCATTATTTTTTTATTCATAGACTCATTCTACTAAATTGTAAAAAGCCTGTCAATAGGCTATTCTTTGGTCTTGTTATACCACTTGCCAGCATCTAAAGACTCATTCTCAATCTTCCTGATGTCTATTAAAGTTAGTAGTGTTTCTGATAAAACCTCTAGGTGCCCTTTAAGTCCAGCAACCTCTATTTCTAGTATTCTTATTCTGTCTGACTTTCTCATTCTGTTATCTCTCTGTCTATTGGGGTTGGGGCAGTTGCATAGCTTCCGCAGCTTGCACACTCCATGTCTATAAAATACTGTGCGATCTCAAAATTATCAAACACTGCTTTAACATTCCAAATTTGAGACCCGCATACACAAACATGTGTTGGGGTTCCTCTTAGGTCCATTGAGTTATCTACTGGCTGAGATTCCTCATCGATAATATCTTCTTTGTCTGCTATCAAAATTATATTTTTACTAAAAAACTCTTGAGCAGCTTTAAATCCAAGAAATGCAAGTATTGCGCCAAAGCTCAAGGTTATAAGTTTCATAACACAATTATACACTAAACTTGTATGTAAGTATAGGGTGCCGCTACGCTCATATTAAACTCAGTTGCCGCTTCTAATGCTGCTTTTAGTCTAAGTCTAGGGTTTCTTTGCTTCTTTGTTGCATGCAAGGCTCCAAGCGCTATCATTCCACCACTGCCTTCCGCCATATAATTCACAACATTCTCTCCAACATGAAAGTCTTCATCTATGGTAAAAAGTCTTCCGCAAACCCCAACTATAAAAATACCGCCAGTGTCTTCTTCAGAAGAAGATCCAATACTTCCGTATCCACCATCTTTAAATGCAACTTTAACAGAATCAATAAACTTAGTTCTCATAAACTTATCTAATCCAGAATTAGTTTTTGTCGGAGTATATTTTGGTGGAGTCCATGAGTATTGAAGAATCTGACCCATTCTAAAAGAATCAGTAAATGCAATGCCATACTGCCCAACTTTAAAAACTTTAGGCTCTTTTCTTGAAAGTATCCAGCCAGTTTTCTCATCTGATGCGGCGTGATCGGAACCCATATATACGGTTCCGTTTTGGGCGATGGCTACTATACATGTCATATTACTAGTATACTATTTTTAAATTATTAGCTCGGAAGCCGTAATTTCATCACCTAAATAGCGTCTTTTTAATATAAAGTCTCTTACGTGGTCTGGCCCATTAGCTCTTCCAGCCAAAATAACAACCCACCTAGGCTCAATTTTAGAAGAAATGCATGTCTCGCACATTAATAAATTAATTGATAATAAAGCAGAAGGCTTTAAATTTAATTTATTCTTCGATTTGTTGCAACAGTAACATAATATTTTTTCCAATTTATATTCCTTTTCCCAGTACGTTTTGGCTTGGTACGCCTTCTAGTTCACATCTTACTCCGTAAGATTCAATTACCTTTTTAACTTTTTGAAGATAGTCAATAACCATTTCTTTTTTATTTCCAGTAAACTGAATAAAGTTGTCTTCATATAACCTTAAACAAAGAAATTCTGGATACTTTATAATATCCATTTGTAAATTTCCTACTGGCTTCTTTATACCTCTTACAGCAAGAGCCATCTCTTTATTGTAAAATACTGGCTTATTAGGCTCTCCAGTCCAGTGGTTTATGCCATGCTTAAAATGGTCTTTGTCTTTGTCTAGATAGTTAGCCATGCAGCACCTTTAGTCTTTTCCAGACTTCTTTTGTCTTGTGTGTGTTTCTAGTTTTATCTACAGAGCCAGAGTTTAAATAAACCCCGCCCCAAATTCCATGCTCATTATTTTCTGTTCCAGATTCATAGCACATTTTTATAACTGGGCATCCCATACATGCTTCGTCTATATTTTTTGCTATATTTACATCGGCTTCATATTTATCATAGAATAGATTTGTATCCATCCCATTGCATAAAGCTAGATGGAACCATTGAAAGTCATCTTTATCGACTCCCAGATTATCTAAAATACTTGACATACTTTTTTGACAACTTCCAGATTCCCTGATCATTAATGGATATCTTATCCATTAAGCCCCATGAATTATTTCTGAAAAGTCCTTTGATGTTGGTAAAACCATTGTTATTTTTATTCCAGATAACTAGGTCGTAATTGTCCCAGAAAGACTCTTGCAAATTGCTTCTGTATCTTTTCATAAATACATCAACACCTTTTTCGGTGAGATTAAGCACTTATTTTCCTATCACTCAGTCCGCCTGGTATAACTATTATACATTGTTTTGATGAGGTTTGTCAATGATTATTTTTCAATAATCTTTACTATGCCAACCTTTTTAATTTCATCATCGACATTAAATATATCCAATAGATATTCTTTTGCGTCATCTTCATTAAAAGCTTCTATTTCAATATCAACAGATAACTTAATTAAATAGGTTTTCATAATACTATTATATCATTATTTAGCAGCTTTTTTATCGACTGCTGAAAATGCTGCATTAATTTCTGATACAGTTAATTTACCATCATCTAGGAATCCACGAGCAAGTTTTTCAACTACTGTAGCAACTCCTAGGGTTCCAGCCAATATAATAGCCTTATATGTTTCAATACCAACTACTGCTCCAGCTCCAATTACGGACAATCCTGATGCTGCAAATACTGCAATTATTCTCATAAAAATATTATTTATGCTTGCAATTGCTCCTGATCCTACTTGTGTTGGTTCTTCAATATATGCTTTTGCCATTTTTATTCCTCATTTCTATTTCTAATTGGACTTGTAATTATCCAAAGAGCAGTTGTTGCTATGATTCCATAACCAACAATTGTTTTTGCACTTCCGTCCAAAACTACCCAAGCAATAAACATACCAAGAAGGGTCCATGCTTGGTCAATCATATCTTTTAGGATATTCTTTATTATTCTTACCATTTTCTTCTGCCTCCTCGACCTGGTGAATTTGCTCCTGAGCCTCCACCAGAACTTCCTCCGCCCCCTGTGCCACCTCCAGTGGCTCCTCCTGTGGCAACTGCTGCGGCGTTAATTGCCGCTCCTGCTGCTACAACTGTTGCTACAACCATTTCAGTTGCTTCTTCTCTTTCGCCCTCTGTCATATCTGCACCTATGCTTCCAAGGGCCTGTAGTGCTGCCCCTGGGTCATTAAATAACTCTTGTGCAAAGGCTGCTGGATCAGATATTAATTCTACTTGTACTGCAACTTCTGCAGTAATTACAACTGAGTCACCATTCTCAGATGTTCTAACATCAACTGGTGTGCTTGGTGGCAAATCTGATAACTTAATTCCAGCTTCCGCTACCTGTTCTTTAGTAAGATTTTCACCTTCTGGAACAGATTGAATTAATGCATCGGCAACAATATCTTTTTCTGCTTCAGATAATTTACCATCTGAGTTAGCTAATTCAACAATGGCTGCAACATCCTCTTTTGAAACTTCGCCGTCTGACGCAAGTGCTTCCAGAACTGCTTCTTGATCTGCTACAGAAACTTTTCCATCTTCTGCTAATGCTTCAATTAATTGATCTGTTTCTTCTGCATCAATTTCTCCATCTGCTGCCATTGACTCTGCAATTGCATCAACCTCTTCACTATCTAATTTACCATCTGACAGTGCATCATCAACTGTATTGGTTACATCTTCTTCGGATCCCGTCACTGGTTCTGTATCAACTGGTTCAACGTCTACTGGTTCTGGATCCACATGTTCTGTTTCAACAGGCTCTGTGTCTATAGGCTCTGTTTCTACAGGAGTAGTGTCTACAGGCTCTGTTTCAACAGGCTCTGTGTCTATAGGCTCTGTTTCTACAGGAGTAGTGTCTACAGGTTCTGTTTCCACTGGTGTGGTATCCACGGGTTCTGTATCTACTGGCTCTGTATCTATAGGTTCTGTTTCAACAGGTGTTGTATCTACAGGAGTAGTAGTTACTGGTGTAGTGTCTACAGGTGGCACGACGACGGGTGTAGTGTCTACAGGTGGCACGACTACTGGTGGCTCAACTGGTGCAGGTGGAGCAGGGGCTGGCAAAGGTGCTGGAGCAGGAACTGCATCAATTACTGTTTGTGCTGCTGCTACTATTGTAGGTGCGGTAGTTACTTTTTCTACGGCTGTAGAAACAATTGCAAGGTCTGCCACCTTTTCAGTTAATGTTGTGCTTGCTGCTGCTAGTGCCGTTACAGTATTTTGTGAAACTGTTGCAATAGGAGCAATTACTGTATTTGTATTTGTTGTATTTGTTGCAACAATTGCCGTAACTGCTGAGTTTAATGTAGCAATTTGTGCATTTGCTGTATCAATTGCTGCCAATACTGTTGCATTGTCTGGATTAGGGGTGGGAGTAAATGCAGCGCCTTGACTAATTGTTCCAGTAAATCCCGTAGTAGTGCTTGTATTACTAATATTTGTTACGGGACCATTTGTAGTCTCTCTTACGTTAAATCTAGCACCATTTGGGATTGGTCCAGTCACGCTTACATCTGCCTGCCAGGCACCATCTGAAGGATTAACATCCGCATTAAATCTAACTTGAGTCATTTGTGTTTCTGCTGTTTGCAAAGGATAAACTCTAAGATCCCAGGCAACGCTAAGTGTATTGGTAGTTGTTGAGTATGTAATTCCAGATCCATTACTCCAAGTAGTCCAGTCATACCCTGCTATAGAAATGGAAGGTGCATTAGGCGTAGAATAATAATTTGCACCCTCGTTTACTCCAAAGGTGATTGTCGCATTAGATCCTACAAAAACATTATTATATGTGACTCCGCCCATCTGTAAATTAAATGGAAGGTTCATGCGAACACCAGCATCGTCTACATTAGATAAAACATTTGTGGTTGTACCAATAGTTGCTGCAAGGGCATTGACTGCATCCTGAGCATTATTAATTGCAACATTTGCTTGAGTTAATTGTGTTTGAGCCTCTGTCCGTGCAGGTGTTACTGCTGCTACCGCCGTGGTTGCAGTTGCAACTGTGGCAGTTGCGGTATCTATTGTCGCCTGTGCTGCCTGTATTGCAGTAGAGGCTGTTGCAGCCTGTGCTACTTCTGTTGTAATTGCGGTGGCTACTTGAGTAACGGTAGTTGGAGCTTCTGTCATTAAGGGGGTTGCTGTTGCTATAACTGTTGCAGTTGCAGACTCAACGACGGAGGTCGCTGCCGTGACAGCAGTTTGTGCTACAGCAACTTCTGGAGTCTGTGTTGTTGCGGTTACAGGTATTGTTGCAATTGCTGTGGTTACGGCAGTTACTGCGGTAGTAACGTCTTGCGTTACTGTTGCTGCTGTTGCTACAACTGTGGAAACATTTGATACTTCTGCTACGGCAGTGGTGGCTGCTGTGACTGCAGTAGTTACTGCTGCTACCGCCGTGTTAGATGTTGTTACTGCCTGTACTGCAGTCGCAATAGTTACTGTTGCTGTATCTGAGGCTTGTGCTGCTTGTGCTACTTCTGTTGTTGCAGTTGCAATGGCTGTATTTACTGCCTGCTGTGCAGGGCTTACAACAACCTGCTCTGAAGGCGCTGGAGGCTCATTAGCATTAGCAAAGTTAGGGCTAAAAAGGAAAAGCCAGCCAATTATAAAAAGGCTGGTTAAAAAATACTTTAACTTTCTAGTCAACTAGGTATCTCCTAAGTAATGCAATATTTTTGCTTACTTAGTAATTATACCAGAATGTTAGTTAAAACTAGTTAGGATTATCTGTTTTATAAAAGCCATTGCCTTTAAACTGAATACCAAATGGAGTAAAACTTCTAGTCATTTCTGAGTTACACTCTTCACATCTGTAACCTGGATCTGATTCTGATATTGAACGTGTTACTGAAAGTTGTGCATGTGCATCATCTAACCTACACTTGTATTCATATACTGGCATTACTTACCGCTCTTTTTTCTCTTCTCCGCTAAGGCAACAAAATCTTTGACCTTAGTTTCTCCCATGTATGACCATGCATAACCATCTTCAATCATTTGTTCATTAACAGACTTAGTGTTTCCATCTATATAAACCCACCCTAAAATACGACCATACTTTTCAGAGCTGTCTGGCTTTTCTGTTTTTACTACTATATCAATAGCATCTTTAAATTTGGACTTAAGGTATTCTTTAGATTCTACACCTAAAGTTTTTTCTAACTTATCTTTTGTTCTAGACTCTGGCGTATCAATTCCTGCAAGTCTAAGTCTTTGGGAGTATGAAATATTGAATCCAAGATCGATATCTACATCGATAGTGTCACCATCTACTACTTTTGATACTTGCTTAATTCTATATTCAAACATAATTCCCCTTAAAATAAAAGAGCAGTTTGAGGACTTGCTCAGGTCCATCCTAAGGCGTAACTATTAGCCCGATGTCCCATCCGATGGGACAGTACTATTATACCTTACTTGATTTTAATTGTTTTAGGCTTTTTTTCTTCTGGAACAATGCGATCCACATTAATGTGCAGCATGCCGTCCTTTAGCTCTGCACCAGATACTTCCATATACTCACCTAAGGCAAAAGATCTGACAAACTTTCTACCAGCAATACCCTTGTGAACAATTTCTGCATCTGTAACTTCTACAATTTCACCCTTAATAATAAGTGTTCCATTGTCTACCGAAACATTAATATCTTCCTTGGTAAACCCTGCAATAGCAAGCGAAAGCCTGTATGTGTCTTCATCTAATTTAAGAAGATCATACGGAGGATATGATTGAGAGTTGATTTTGTGTGCAGTATTTAGACGGGCTAGGTCTCTGTTAAAGCCAATAAAAAAAGGATCATTGAATAGATCCATTGCGAATTGTGTTACCATTTTATTCCCCTTTCAAGCGAATAAGTTAAATTAGTGCCCCCTATCGGCAGGCACTTAATTATTATACCATATTATGAATAAAAATAAAATATATCTTCTAATATTGCAGAGGATACTTCTGCTGATCCGTTTCCCCGAACTTCCTTACAATCACTTCCATCATAATAAGGACTATTCTTTGATATATTAATTGGAAGACTAGAAGAAACGCATGATCCAATTAATACCCTAACATTATTTTCTCTAGCCTTGCTAAAAATTAATTCTGCGTAATCTGATAAAAGAATTTTGTCAGCTATTAATATTGATTTTTTATACTCCATAAGTCTGGGCAAATAAACTAAAGAATTAGTGGTATCTCCAGATAAATCTACAACTAAATCACTTATGTTATTAATTAAATCATCTGGGTTTTCTGTAAAAGACTGATCTACTTCTCCATATTTTTGTTTATCTTTAACTAAAATATTTACAACATTAATCTTATTGTCATTGTTCCTTTGATTATATGTTGTTATTCCAGACACAACTTCTTTCCCAATGTGACCGTAACCTATAATAGATATGTTAATTTTGCGTCCATCCGCTTTCTTTTTCAAATGCGAATGTGCTAATTACGTATCTTGTTTTACCAGGAAGTACGTTTGCTACTCCATGTAAGTATTTATCTGTTCCAGGAAAACTAACCAGCGTTCCAGCTTTAGGCTTCAACTTTAAATCATGTTGGGTAAAGTATAACTCCCCGCCTTCGTAATCATCGTTTAGATAAATAATAACAGCCCTTAATAATGTCATGTCGTAACCCTGATCATGATGCACCTTAAGCTCTGTTCCAGGATACTGTCTTTGAATTCTTGCAATTTCATTTATTCTATATTGATTATCAAATGCGTCTAACGTTCTTTTTGTCAAAGATGTCCTCATATCCATAAATGGTATTGCAAGCATCTTATCGTTCCAAAAAACATTCTTTTTCTTTACAGCCTCATCAAATTCTGGGTCGCCAGCTTTAAATTTATGATCTTGGGATGCATGTTCCTCGATGTCAAAGCTATACTGAAACTCCCAATCTTCTTGAGTTTTTGATTCAGCTAACTCTACAAGCTTATCTAATTCTTCTTTAGACAAGAAGTCTTCAATCCCCCAAATATCTGGTCCAAATTCCTTTTTATTCATCATGGCCTTTTCTGTTGATTATTTTATTTGCTAGCTCTCCACCGATTGGAGACCAACTTTCAATGTTCTTTTTTAAATTAGTGTCATCAATAGCAGGGCATTGCAATGAAGAAATATCATCGCAAACCATGCAAAAGAATCTTCTACAGTCTTTACAAAATGGTCCGTTGTGATCTTCATAATTTAAATAATTATAATTTACTGAACCGTCTTGTTTTAAAATCCATTTATGATTACTATTAAAATTATTTTTTAGATTTTGCACTTGGTGCAGCATCCCAATCTGGGCGGGCAACTGACATCACTAGGCTATAGGCTCTCTTCTTAAGAAATACGCCGTCTCCGTTTGCTTGTGATCCCTTAGAATCTCCTGAAGTGTTTCCTTCGTAGCAGTGCAAATTCTTTCCGTCATTCTTTACAACAATTCCTACGTGCTCTGTGTCTGTCGGCTTTTTATCAAAGTTAAAGAACACTATGTCTCCAGCTTGCGCTTGGCCAATTGGAACAATTCTCTTGTTCTTGGCAAACCATTGTGCTCCTGCATCGCATGACGCAAAGCCCTTCTTTGTTGAGGCAGCAACTAGATGAACTAGTCCCGCATCATTAAAACATCCTGAAACAAACATAGCACACCATGGTTGATTATTCATTCCGTACCATTTGCCAAAAATTGTGTCGTTGTTCTTTCCTTCAGCATACTTTTCGTCTGCATATCTCTTTGCCGCCGCTACTACTTTTGCTGCATTTGGGTGTACATTGCTTGACATTATTGTCTCCTTAATATTTAGGTATATTAGCCATTTTATTTGATGGTTAAACACATTATAGCATTTTATTATAGAATAGTCACCTAGGATCCTGCTAATTTAAATATGCTATAATTGCAATATGTTCTATAATAGACCCGATTGTATTCAGCTAGCCGATAAGATATACGTATTTAAAGGCTATGTTCCTAGAGAAATGTGTGATAGATTTTCAAGTATATTAGACACATTCGATAAAGACTCTTTCCAAGAAGAAGGTAATGCGATAGCTTGGTATGATGACAAAATGAGTCCACCCGTCCCTGGAATTATAGACCTTTGGGAGCATGTTTCAGAGTTGCTATATCCAGACTATGTTATTAACCCTCAATCACAGGTAATCACTTCTAGAGTTGGGCATGAAGGAATGTTTTTACATTGTGACAGCCCAGGAAAAGACATGGCTCATATGCTTACACAAGAAGACACCTACGGAACATGTAGCCTAATTGATTTTGGTGTTGTTACATATTTATCAGAATTTGAAGGCGGAGAAGTATATTATCCAGCATTTTTTGAAGATGGAACCTTAAAGCCTAATGCTGATATTGAAGGCGCTCCTGGAGAATTAGTGTATAAGCCAGAGCCTGGAGATGTAGTAATTCATGGGTCAGAGGCTCCCTATTATCACGCAACTAAACCAGTAACTTCTGGAGTAAGATATGCTTTTTCTTGTTTTGCAACAAAAACTTCGGACGCCCCTGGAACATTTTATAATTATAAGAGCAAAGAGTACGTTGAAAATGTTGTAGATAGATCTGAAGAGTCTGTAGATAAATGGCTCCAGGGCCCCTCCTGGACTCCACAGTAATAAGGAATAAAAATGATACTACCAATTAGATTTAAAGAAGATCCTAAGGTTATTGAAATACACGATGATATATTTTTATACAAAAATTTTTTAGATCTTGATTTATTAGAAATTTACAAAACAAAATTGAATGGTTTTATAGAAGAAGATTGGCATCAACACGGCAATTTTGAAATAGGGGATCACGAAGAAAGCTTTTGGGGGGATAAATGTAGTCTAGATGTAATAGACAACACTCTTCACGACCCTATTTTTAATTTTTTTGCGCCTAACTATTGGATGTACCAGCATGCAAACTTTGTTAGATTAAAGGCTGGGCAATCATCTTCTATAGATAACAATATGTCGTTGTATATAAATGAAAATCCAATTGCATATTACAAAATTGCTTTATATATTGGTGACTTTAAAGGTGGGGAAATCAATTTCCCAGAACTTAATTTTAAATTTAAGCCTGAAGAAAACGATCTATTAATATTTAAAGTAGACAAACAATATTCTCATGAGACACTTGAAGTTACTTCTGGTACAAGATACGCCTATATGGATTGCTTAATACCGCATCCTGGCTATTTTATGCCCTAACATTTGCTGGAGATATAGGATTCGAACCTATGACCTAGAAGTTAACAGCTTCCCGCTCTGCCTGCTGAGCTAATCTCCATTAGTACCCCTAGTTGGATTCGAACCAACGCTTTCACAATTTTAAGTCGTGTGCCTCTACCACTGGGCTATAAGGGCTTTGTGCCCTTGGCAGGAGTCGAACCTGCGACCAAGACCTTAGAAGAGTCCTGCTCTGTCCTCTGAGCTACAAAGGCTTAACTATATTATTTGATTTTATATAATCAATGACCCACTCTGCATCATTGTTTGGCATTTCTATAAAGTTGTATTCTATATTATACTCTAAAGATGCCTTTTCGTAAATACCTACAATGTCTGCATTATTATTAAAAACCCACACCTTTGTACCTGGGTTAGCTAACATGCAATTAACTCCAGAAGATCCGTTTAATAATATTATTTCTTTAGACTCTTTAACAATCTTTATTTGATCAAGGATAGACATGTTTTCAAAATATACTATTTCATAGCCGCTATCCAATAAAAACTTTTCTAGGTTTTCTTCGTTTTCAAGTTTTCTTTCTGGAAAATTTTTTCTGGAAACGTATATTTTTTTATCTCCATGTAATTCATCTCTATGTATTCCTCTCATTATATCTAAATATGGGAACAAAGACTCTGCCGTTTGGGCAGTTGTTGGATGAAATGGATATGAGTTTGGAAAGTTATAGTTTTTTGGGTAGGAATTAGGCCTCTTGTCCCCAATGTATTTTTTAAAATCAAAGAATATGTAGGCTGACTGAGCAATCATTTCTTTTAAAAATACTGAATCTGTCGATGTGCAAAGATAATCTATTTCGGACATTTCTAAGAAATCTTTTACGTTACTTAAATTATGATCTAAATCTGTAAAATCTTTTTCCCAGGAATAAAATATTTTTGTTAGCGGGTTGATGTCTTGCTCTTTACTTGTTACAATTATTAATTTAAAAAATGGATTAACTGTTTTTAAAAATAATATTTTAGGGAATATCTCTAAAAAGTTATGGTAGTATTTTTCAATGTAAGGTACAACAAAAACATCTCTGTGCATATTTGGCTCTAGTCCTTCTTTATATTCTTCTGGATAAACATTGCAGTATGAGGTTTGATCTCTCATTGTAACGGAAATTGATTTAAATTTAGCATTTGGAACACGCATGCAAAAAGAGGAGGAGTTTACTGGGAAAATATCTATAGCATTGATGTTGTTAAAATTTATCATTTTTTAAAGCCTCTAAGCTTTTTAAATACCCCAGGTGTGCTTCTAAAGAATTTTGAACTTTTTCTTTATCTTCTGAAAATTTTCTTAAGTCTAATCTGCAAAGCTTAAACCCTACGTTTTCTGCAATAAACTCGTATGAAAAGTTATACCTTTTATTTAATAAAATTTCTGTAACATTAACATCATGATCGCAAATAAAAGTTTGGCAGAGTCCAGATCCTATAATTGCAACTATACTCTCTGCATTCTTGAAGTATCTAAGCTGCTCCAGGTATCCCATTCCTTCTAATGTTATTGAGGTGTAGCCATTAGCTACGAAATAATCCTCCACCATATTGTTTAGGTCTTCATCAATTAGCCTATCGTGCAATGGGAGAATTGCATCAATTGTATTTTCTTTATACCTCAGGTTTGCATCTTTTCTAGATATAAGGATTTTTTTAGGGGTTGTAGACTCATCATTTTTAAGTTCTTTAAGCCAGGTGTTTCTCATACACATTAGGCCTAAATCTCTCCACCATATTTCGTAAAAATAATCTCTAGTGTTTTTTGTAAAAGTTTCGAAGTTGGGCTTTATCCAATATGCGTGTGGTAATCCAAACCAAAACTTTCCTATCCCTTTTTGCATTATATCAACAAATGCTTTTTTTTGATCAAAGGTAAAATATATTTCATCAAACGAAACGTTTGTTGTTCTAAAGTTATTAATATACTTTTGATTTACATAAACTTTAAATGTGTCTTCAAAATACTTATGTGGTTCTGGGAAATAATTTACTCCCTTTTTATTATAAAAGTTTTGTTCTTTCATTGCATTTAAAAATTCTTCTATTGTTATATCGGTATGTCCTGTTTCTGAAAACATTACCATGTTAAGGTCAGGTATCTGTGTCTTTAAATATTCAAATTGAGCTATAGTTTCATAAAGATAATGCCAAATATAAAGAGTTGCTGTCCCCATAAACGTTTTACCAGGATAATGAATGGTTTCCTCATTTGGGTTATTTGTGTACTTTACGCCAGAAAGCTTAAATATTTTCCCAATTGAGTCTGTAGCGTCAATTTCTTCTATTTTTTCAACAGACCACGAACCTTTTTTAAATTCCATTTAGCATATCCTTAACCTTTTCAATTTCATCTGTGCATATTCCATATATATCTGGACCTACATGAATAAAATTTTCAATCTCTGGCATCACTAAAACAGAATTAGGGGTCAAGCCTTTGCCTGGAAATGTCCAAAAAATATTGTTGCTTGTTAATGTAAAATCATCTGATTGGTGCCAAAAATAATGAACTTCGTTTAATATAAATTCACAAACGTAAAGGGCCTCTAAGTTTTTACAGTGTATCCATAATTTGTCTTTATATGTTTCTAAAAACTCTTTATCTATTTTATACTTTGGTTCGTCATGTCCTAAAAAAAGTTCTGTGTCTGTTGACCATAAGTCTACTTCTACATCGTAGCCATTGTTTATTGCATCCATAACATACTCTGGATCGTTTTCCATTTGCGGATTAGGCCCATCTGTATTACCTCTATGCGCTATCATTTTCATATTTTTTGTACCGTAACCTTGTCGTTTGTAATTCCAGGAACCTTAACACAAACAACTTCGCAATCGGTAAGGAATTCTGGATCTGCTATTTCATATGGATAGATTATAAAAATATCTCCAGACAGAAGTATCTTGTCCTGCATTTTCATTTGTCCTCGCACCATTAGATTAATCTCTATAATTTTTTCTTGATAGTGTGTTGGCCAATGTTCTCCCTTATGATGATATTTATAAGAAACTTCGCATGCATCTGTTCTGTAAGCCGCCTTATCAAAATTTCCTACAAACCAGCCTCCGATTGTATCTTCTATTCTTGAAAGCTTCATAGTCCGTGCTCTTCCCAGTACGTTGAATTAAATCCATCATTAGTAATTAAGTTAATAGCAGTAGCTCTATCTGGATCCTTATCGTTTAATTTATCATTAATAAGGACTCTTTGCCCACTTGTAACCCCCATTATTAAAAGGTCCCAGCAAAGCCCAAGTCCGTTTAAATGTTTTTCTGTTATGCCTCTAGCCGATTCTTTTCTAGCAGTAGTTAAAATTATTTTATATCCTTTAGAATCCCATTCATTAAATTTATTAATTACTCCTGGCAAAATCTCTACTTCAAATTTACCAAGGTCGCTGAATTTATGAAGGTGCTTTATTATTGTTCCATCAATATCGCAAAATATAGTCTTAGGCTTGTCGGTATAAAATTCTTTAACCTTACCTAAATAAATAGCAACATCTTCAGGGGTTCCTAAATTAATATAGTTGTTGTTTGGTATATAAAATGGAGATATTTGCTTATTGTTTTTTAGCATATAGGAGTACGTTTGAGAAATATAAACCTCGCTTGTGCTATCTGTATTTAAAAGCTCTTCTGCAGAATCAACAAAGTCTGACCCGTGTTTCCAATAATGTACTCCTATGAGTGCATCATTAGATATAACTTCTTTTTCTACAATTTTGATTATCTTATTATCAACAACTTCAGCATAGCTATGCTTTGGATCGTTGGCATTAAATAGAACTACTGAGCCGTCGCAATTTGTTTCTTTAATATAATCAATAAATTCTTCATGATCCCAGTTTAATATTTGATCACAATTAATTGTAATAAGAGGGTCTTTATTGTTTATATATTTTTTTGCATACATTACTGCATCTGCAGCACCACGTTGTTTTTTATCTACTTTTATTTCGATTGCATCGGGTTGAATTCTTTTAATAATAGAAGACAGCTCAACATTATATGCATCATTTTTGTATTCTTTTGTAATAAAAATATACTGGCCTTTAATTCCAAGCGTCTCCACGGAGTGCTCGATCATTGTTTTTCCGTTAACAACAATTAATGGCTTAGGGGTTTTAATTCCAGTAGAAAGAAATCTAGTTCCTTCACCAGCTAATGGTATAACTATATTAATCATTATTTACCAATTCTTTTAATTTACTCATACTCATTATACTATATCTATTCTCCTAAAAACCTTAAGCCATATTCTTTTGAAGCTTCAATTCCAGCCTCACTTAATTTTATTTCTGCCTCTAGGTTTTCATTATACTCTACTTCTATAAGACCCTTTTCATAAAGATCTAATAGTGTAGTATCAACATGCTCTTGATGAGATTGCCACAACTCTGGGGCAAGATCTTTTGCTTTTTCAGTAACAGAAAATAAAATTTCTCCGTCTTTATCTACTCCAGAAATTTCAATAGCTCCTATTTCAAGATAGTATTCAAACACTTCGTCCATTATTTAATCCAATCCTTTAAATAAGATGTTGCAATTTCTGCAACATGTTGATGTCTATGTGAACCCCAGTGTGCATTTCTAATTCCGTAGTTGCTATCGCTTCCAAGATCAAAATATTTAGGTCCAGAAGACCTAAGCTCTTCGTGGCATAACACCCTTTGCCCATCCTTTAGATAGCTATCTTCAATAGTATCATAATCTATAGACCAATTTTGCATTTCTATATCAACTAAAGTTTTATAATTTTCTCCCTTTAATTGTTTTAGAACTAAAAATTGTTTTTGATCCCAGGTAGACCATGCAAATTTAATTCCAGCTACCTCGCAATAAGCCTCAAGCATGTTGAGGCTTTGTGCAGAAAGGAAGTGTGGAAATTCTGGACTTAAAACCTGTTCTGCAATAAATGGCCTTATTGCTACCTTAAAATCTTTTTCAATATTTCCTGGTATAAATCCATTTTGCATTAGGTTTGGATCAGAGGGATCTATTTTAGCACTTGTTATAAAAAGCTTTTTATTAACTATAATAGGCATTCTATAAAATTCTGGAAATAATGCGTATAAATATTTAGGGTGTCCAAACTCTTTAAAATAAGCAAATATTCTTTTTACTTGACCATATACAGAGTCTCCAGATAAAGCAACATTGGCATACGAAAAGTTTAAATTTTTTGCAACAACGCTAGACCAAATATTTTTTTCTGGAACTCCTGCTCCCCATGTTAAAGAGCACCCAGCAAAAAGTATGTCGGTGCCCTTAACAAATTCTGGAGACCTATAGTTTTTTTTATTTAAAGTATATTCTATTCCATTATCTGCAAATGAGTGATCGACTGAAGAATCTTCAATTAAATTATTTGTGTATATCAAATGCTTATTGTATTCTGAAAGGTTAAAATATTTGCTAGGCCCATATAAAAATGAGTCTAAAAAACTCTCATTGTTATTCATGTGTAAGTTAAACATATTACCTCCAGTGCAACAAGTAGGACTTGAACCTACGATTACCGAATTATGAGTTCGGGGCTTTAACCAACTAAGCTATTGTTGCCAGTTAGTATATTATAACTATAATGAGCCTGCCAGTCAAGGACATCCTGCTCATCATTTATTAATGGTTGTCCTTTTATATTTAAACTTGTATTTAATAGGATTGGCACACCTGTCATGGCATACCAGTTTGATAGTACTTCATATAGTCCTGGGTGCTGTTCTTTATTTACAGTCTGTACCCTTGAAGTACCGTCTGCATGAACCACAGCAGGAATCTTGTCTGGTTGCAAGCACTCAACAGTGTATTGCATGTAAGGACTTGCAAAGTCCATCTTAAACCATTTGTGTGCATGTTCTTCTAAAACTACAGGAGCAAACGGTCTAAACAGTTCACGCTTCTTAATCAAGTTAACTTTATCCTTAATATTAGGATCTCTTGGGTCTGCCAGAATTGATCTGTTACCTAAAGCCCTTGGACCGTATTCAGCCCTGCCACTTGCAACGGCAACAATTTTGTCTCTAATTAGACCAGTAACGATTTGACTTACGGGGTATTCTCCTCCAAGATTATAGCCTAAGTAAGGATTTTTCCACTCAATATGTTTACCGTATAATGCAGCTGCTGCACCCAAAGAACTTCCAGCGTCGCCTGGGTTTGGCATAATCCAAATATCTTTAAATACTTTCCAAAGTAATGTGTTGGCCTTGCTATTTAATGCACAGCCTCCCATAAATACAAGGTTGCTTTTGCCTGTAGTTAGCTTTGCCATCTGCATAAACTCAAGCAACCTTTGTTCATAAACAAACTGAACTGCTGCTGCAAGATCATACTTCCTTTGATCAAGCCATTCCCCTATGTATCCAGTTCCTTCTTGACCAGCAAAACATGGCACCTGACCCCAATTAAAATCTGTTATCCCTTTATGAAAATTATATAACTGAGTGTAATAATTTGGGAAATATTTATCTACTTCTTTGTAGTATCTAGTCCAATCTCCGTACCCAGCCATTCCCATTAGGATATATTCTTCTTCGTTTGGTTTAAGCCCTATAAGTTCTGTAAAAGCAGAATAGAATAGTCCAAAGCTGACTGGGTAGTTTTGTTTGTATTTTAATTTTATTTTTTCCCCTTCACCGATCCAGACAGTGGATGTATTATATTCTCCAATTGAATCCAAAACAACAATTGCGGCATCTGTAAATGGGCTAGTATAATATCCAGCACAGGCATGAGAATAGTGGTGCTTAAATGATTTTCTTGGTATGCCTTGTATCTCGAACCTAGGCTTCCAGTCTCCTAGACCACCCTTTAAAAGCAGTCTAGAGGCCTTTAGAGAGGGTTTCTCGTAGTAGGCTATAGCATCAGGTGCACCGTATTGTAAAGCATCATTAACTAAACTATCATTGATATACCAATCATTCTTTATCTTACTATATCTTTCAGAATGTCCCGCAAACAATATCTCTCCGTCTTTAATTAAAGAAACGGATGCATCGTGAGATGTCTCATTTACTCCTAATATAATCATTAGTATATAAACCTATTGTCTCTTCCTTTATATTTTTTTGAATTAATTTTTCTTTTTATTTTTTCTATAATATACAATATATTAAAAAGTAACTTCATCTAACAACATCCTTTCAATAATAATTTCTGCAAAGTGTTGGTGTTGGTGTGCCCCTAAATGGACTTTATCATTTCCAATTTCAAAAAATTTTGGACACTCCTGCTCTAATTCTTTATGGCATAATATAATTTCTTCACACGGTTTGCTATTCATACAATTACTACAAGCTACCCCGTATCCATTATGGTAGTTTTGAGATTTTATTATATTTGCTTTTACTCCAAATGGGTCTTCCTCAAAATTTTGTGTAACAGACCATCTAAATCCTTCAAATGGTACGTAGTTTAAATATTGATCGTCTCCGCTCTTTGCAAATTTTGTTAGCTCATAGTCTAGGTTTGTATCCCATACAGACCAATAAAATTTAATATTATTAGAATTGCAATATTGATCTAGCATCATTATGCTTTTCATGTTGTGAAAAAATGGAACATCTTCTGTCAATATCTCTTCCAAACGAAACGGAGCTTTTTGATAAGAGGGCCTGTCGTCATTTAAATAATTTTTTATATAAAGGTAGCTTAGAAATGGAAAGCTATTGCTATTTTTTAAAGATCTATCAATTTGATCTGAAGACACATATTTTTGATTTACTGGTATTTGAAACCTTGTCATTTCTGGGAATAGGCAAATAAGGACCTTAGGGTTTCCAAATCTTTTAAAGTAGGCAAACAGGTTATTTATTATTGATGAAGTAGAAGATCCTGGAACTGATAGGTTAGCTGGGTTTAAATTAAAGTATCTGCCTACAGAATTTCCCCATATGTATTCTTTTTCTATTCCCATTCCAAAAGTTTGTGAGCAGCCAGCAATAAGCATTTCCTCATTTGTTTTAAATTCTTTACACCTATATCCGAGAGAATTAAATTTATAACTTATATAATCATTTGGGTGTCCCGATTTCCCAAGCGTATGTGTGAATCCGTAATTTTCTTTACTAAGGTCGTTAAAAAATAAATGTCTATTTATTTCCAATTTGGTTTTCATCTTCTACTATAGACTGAACGTATTCAGAAAAATGTTTTCTAATAGATCCAGATGGGCGTTTCCCAATAACAGACCATATTCTTTTATACTCCATTACATTTGCAAATGTGGTCGGGCAAAGCACGGTGCCATTTAGCTCTTTCATTACAGTTGGTAGAGGAACATGCTTTCCGCAGCACTTACACTCTTTTGCTTTTTCTTGGTACTCGCTCATATTATCTCCATATTTTCTATTGCTTCCGACAACCTATCTGGCATTCTTGGGGGTCTAATCATATTCATAGCAGAAACGTCTGTGCTATCTTTAGAAAAATCATTATCATAACTCATTGATTCATAAGTATGAATATTTATTTCAGAATTATTATCTGGCCTAGTTCTACTAATAGAATTAAATATAGAACCGCAAACTGCGTCTGCTAAATCCTTTGACCCCTTTCTTGGGTGATCAACCTTATCTCTCATTATTTTAAGCTGTAATAATTCATCAATAAGCAACGGTATGTGCGGTCCAGAAAGTCTTTCTTCTAGAACAACCATAGCCATATCGTCATAATGTTTTTTGGCGACAGATAGAATTTCTGTATTGATGCCATATTGTTTTAGTTGTTGCATCATATCATGAGAATTCCATCTGTCAAAAGTACACACGCTTATATTAAATCCTCGTGTTTTTAACAATAAAATATAATCTTTTACTTCAGTAAAGTCAACAGACTTGTCTGCAGTTGGTGTCCAATATCTTACTGCATCAACCTCTACGATAGGCGCTAGCTGTGAGTAGTTGTCTGTTACCCTTACGTTAACCCACTTGTTTACATGTGCCATTGCAACTGCACAGTGGTCATGTTTTTGTGCTAAGTCAACGTGAATAAAATATTTTTTTTCTGGATCTGGTTTAAACCACTCTTCAAGTCTTCCAAATTTATCAACTGCTATTCCAGTATTGTTAAAAGCTTTTTCAACTTTTTCTCTGGACTTAAAAAATGCATCAATCATTTCTGGTGGCATGCAGGCAAATCTTCCTAGTGCGTCCATGCTATTTTTGTAGAAGGCTGTTTTAAAATCCTCAATGCTTCTTGTAGGATTTACTTCCCAGGTTGGTCTCTTTAAGGCAAAGACCTTCGGTATTAAGTAAGATTTGATGTGGTCCTCTTCCCATTCAACAGTAACTTCATTGCCTTCTGTTCCGTCTGGTAAATCCTCATCCATCTTTAAAGTTTCTGATCTAATTATTATTTCTTTTTCTGCAATTACGGACTCATAAAATTTTTGTATCGGGTCGTTTTTAAATCGTGGGAAAGAAAGAAGAATTACTTTACCAAAGTCTGGGAATCGTGAGTCTACAGATGCACGGTACATGTCGTATATGGCATCAGCAGTCTTTGCTTGATCGTGGCCAGTTGTATTTTCAATTGCGAATCCTGATATCTCATCTAGGATAACAACAATAACGTTATATCCTTCCCATGCTTCACGTTCTGAGTGACCAGAGTGCACTGTAATAGCTTTATCAAATTTCATTTCAGAAGCCTTGGCTTCATACTTTCCTGCGAACCAAGGAGACTTATCGATTCTTGTTTTAAATCCCTTGAAGAAAACGTTATTTGCCTGCTGAGAGTTAATTGCAATATTAATAATATCTATTGCATCTCCAGGAGGCTTGCCATAATATGTTGCTGGATCCTTTAAGCATAATAGTAAATACACTATATAGGCAACTGCAATAGTAGAGCAATAATCTTTTCCAGAACCCTTACCTAGTTGGGCTATAACTTCAGTAGCAGTTTGTTTAGCAATTTCTTTACCACGTTCTTCTCCAAATAATTTTATAAGAGTTGTTTCTTTATATATTTGTGAACTTTTTTCAATTAATAAATATTGAAGTTCTGATAATGGAGGCAATGCAAGGTACCTTGGGCTAGTAACAAACTCTTCTAACTGTACTGGCTTCTCATCAAACTCTTCTCCGTCAAGAAGATCGATGAGATCTCCAAACTCAAACGACATCGGCATCCTCTATAACTACGGACTCAACAATTCCTGTTATTTGAGAAAGCCTTTTAGCAACATCTAGTTTACATTTTGGGCATCCAGCTGTCACTTCTTTTAAAATTCCAACTAAAATTTCTTGCTTTCTTTCGGTCTCTGCAATTTGAGATGCTATCTCGTTGCTTTCTAAAACACCAACTGCTTGCAACATTGTTATTCTTTTAGTCTCAATATCTGCAATTAATTTTAATGCACCCGCTTTTACATTAAGTTGTCCTTGGGTATCTGCATCTTCTACGGTTTTCCATGCCTCTTTAATAAGCATTGCGTAGTGTTGATCTGCACCTGATATAGCCTCTTTAGCTCTACCCCTAAGGCTTACATCGTTATGGACTACTTCTTTCCATTCATCAATAAGCTCTACAACCTCTGCCCTTTTAAATCCAGTGGAGTTTGCTATTTGTGTTGGGCTATTGCCCTTAAGCAGTTCTTCAACCACCTTATTCATGCGGTCAAAATGTACTGCTGGCTCTATTTCATTCATATAATGATTATACTTCTAGTTGACTGAAATTGCAACCTTGTTGGCTATTTTAAGCAATATTAGGTATCCAATTAAGTCATCAATATCATTGTCTCCAGGGAAGGCTTGATCGTTTTGAATTCTATTTAGCTTATCATCAATACGAACCCTAATCTGTTCTTTTGAATCCGCCTTTGAAAATATACGAATTGGGTTTAATGCAGAATTACCGTAAGATATATTCTTTTTAATTAACATCTCTGCTATCTCAAGGCACTCTCTTATAATTTTAGGACCCGATGGGGCATCTGTTGCAATTAATTGAAGGTCTGTAATCCATGCCTGATATCCGCCAGACTTATTAGGGTATTCGCTCATCTTTTTTTAATTAATCCAAACTGGTCTAAGTATCTCTGTATAGTCATAGCAGAGACTCCGCACTCTTTACCTATTTCTGTAACTGTTTTCTTTTGAACAACGTACCTTCTATAAAGCCAATCTTTACTTTGATACATCTTTAACATATCTTAAACCCTCCGCAAGAATCTAAAAATATTCTAAAGTCATTAAAATCTGTAATATCTGGAACTGCAATTCCATTTAAAGAAAATTCTTTATGAACATAGTTCATTAATTTATCTGAAGATTGGTCTAAATCTAAAGCAATATACTCTGCTAAAATTAAGCATGCTTCTACATCTAGGCCATCCTCATCATTTGAATAAGGATATTCAACTTGTTGGGCAATATCTGGATACACTTCTGCTATTGCATCCCACATTCTATGCCACGAAACAATATTTCTTCTAAAATGTCTTCCTTCTATTTCTGTAGGCATTAAGCCAATTAAATCCATAGCCATTATTTATCCCCCCCGAAAGAGCTGTAAGATTTGTTTTTTAATTTAATTTTTATATCTGCATACTCATAACTTATATTTTTACAATTATGTCCTATTGTTTCATTAAGCATACTTTGATTAATTGTATTGTCTGACCATCTCCAGGATGCAGTAAAATGTCTTGCTGCATTATTAAATGTCCAAAAATACAATTTAAATTTATTTTTTGTAACAGAGTCACTTTGATTAAAAATTAGTATTGAATCTTCAAGCGACGTCTGGTTTGTTATTGCAAAGTCTTTGTCTTCAATTGTTTTTGGCTCTACAACTTTAGATAATTGAAAAACAGGATCTCCCAATAACGACTTTATAGAGTTATGAAAAGCAGTTGGACCAGTTAAATCTGTCTTAATGATGCTTTTATTAGATGGGAAGTTTTCATAATTTTCTAAAACATGATCAATAAGATGATTTAATATAGGACTATTTGCAGATGAAGCAAAGCCCCATTGAGTAAATAATGCATCAGAAACAAAATCTAGGCAAGTTAAGAAATCATATTCCAGATCTAGCTCGCTTAGGATTGGTTTCCTGCATACCGTGTCTATATCCATATAAACCCCGCCAAGTTTATTTACTATTAGATATCTCCACCAGTCACCCTTCATTGCCTTGTGCTTTAGCCCATTGTATATATCTGCATGCCTTTGACCATAGTTTTCTAAAATAAAATCACTACATTGTTTTTCACTCATATAAACATATTCAAATTCTGGATTTTTTTCTTTCCAAGTTTCAGTACAATTTTTAATGTATGAGGGTAGCTCTGAATAGTCGCATCCATATGTCTGAAAAATTATTTTAGGTATCATTATCTTTCCGTTAAAACTTGGTTTGAATAGTGTGCAATGCCGAATGCATCTGCAACATCAAAATCATTTAATTCTAAACTATACTTACTATTAAAGTAATCGACGGTTCTTTGCTTACGCATATTACGCAATTGATTCTTATACCAAGATTCCGCATATCCTGGGTTTGCTAATCTTATTGCAGACTTCTCATCTTTTGTCGGATTCTTGTTGCCAATGTACGCCTGCCACGAGGATGGGCCAATAGTAATAACCTTAGCACCAGTAGACATAAGCTCAGCAATAACAACTCCATAGACATAAGACAATTTTATCACAGCATCGGGTGATCTGACAAGTATTGCGCCCTCTACAACAATATAATCACTCTTTAATTCTTCTAGCATTGCATGAGTTTTAACTTTAGCGTCATAGATCTTTTCAAAAATGTCAATGCCTTTAAGGTCTATCTTCCCCCACTTTAATGGCTTATCATTTTCCATAAGGCAAAAGGCAATTGAATTTGTAGATGCGTCTATGCCCAAAACCCTGTGGGCTTTTGTTTTTACTAGGCTAGCTAATGTCATCAATCATCCTTAATAAACTATCTCTTTGATCAGAGTTTTTCCGCTTTTCGCATACTGCACACATATCTTGATTATGATATACGCTTAATTGTGTCTTACACTTTTTACATTTTCTTATTACTGTTCCATTCCTAATTGCCTTTTTTTCATAATACTTTTCCATGATTCTTTTATTGGTTGCAACTCTACAGCATTCGTCACAGCAATACTTTTGATTATGAGTCTTAGCATCAAATTCTTTTTGACAATCTTTATTGGAGCAAATCATATCTTTGGAATCTCAAACTTTTCTATTTGAACTGTGCCAGTTAATCCAGAGTAACATTCTTTTTTGACTGGGCAATATGTGCAAGGCATCTTTGATTTTGAGGCACCTGCTGGACGCATTGGAAGGTCTCCATTTTTAAAGTTATCCCAAACTTCACACATCCAAGTAAATGTATCTTCAATTATCTTAGTATTCTTTTCATTCATTGATACTGGAATAATTAATATTTCTTGAGTATTTTTATTTTCATATAGGAAGAATCCTTCTTTAGCATTCTTTAGCTTCATGTAGGTAAGAAGCTGAAGCATGTGGTTAGCCGAAGATTTCATTTCAGATTGTCTTGTATCCCATACTTCCTGCTTAGCAGTTTTAATTTCACCAATTACTGTTTCGCCATCATACTCCATAATTAAGTCAATAAATCCACGAATTGGAGGATACTCATTAACAATTTCTTCTTCTTCTGCTCTCCACTCTGGCATAGTCTTAATTAAATTCTGTAATCTTTCATGCGCTTGAGTTCCTTGTGCCATGTTTGCTACAGCTACAGCATCATTATCATCAATAAACACTGCTCCAGAAAAAGCCATGTACCAATATCTAGGACAAGTTCCGTGTCCATATCCTAAAGAACTTGGGCTAAATGATTTCTTTGTCATCTCTCCATCAGCACGTTTAGTATTTTTGTATGCGTCATCTAAAAGTTGTGCAAAAAGTTCTGGGTCGAAAAACTTACCAGTATGCTTTTTAAACTTAAGGTTCTTTACAATATCTCTACCCATTATGAATTATACCTAACGACATACTTAAGTGCATCTACAAGTTTGTCTATGGACTCCTTTACTGAATAGTAAACATTCTTTTTATTATTATTTACTGTACCCGCTTTATCCTTAGCAATAGTGGAATAAACTGAGGCCATAACAGCAAACTTTGTAGACATAGCTTGAAGCTCCATAATCAAATGAGGTGCTTTTGCAGAAGGCACGTCTGGATTCATTAACAACTTAACTACAATTGCCAATGCCTTGTCCAGGTGCTCATCTTTCATAAACTCATGAAGATCATTAAATTCTGTAATGTCACTAATAAGCTCTAATGTATTTTTATCCTCAGCCATTTTTAATCCTCTTATCTAATTTGTCTATGAACAACCCAATAGGGTATCCAATTAAAAATCCTACTGCAATCCCGCAAAGGAAAAACATTTCCATTAGATGAACCTCTGAACTATTCCGAAACCAATCCAAAGACCAACTATTCCCATCAGTCCTGCGAATACAGGAGGTGCTGGAATTGGTAGTTTAAGAATACTAAATATTGCACCTACTGCAGTGCCAGTTAATGTTGTTAAAAAAATTTCTCTAATCATGATTGTCCTCCCAGAATTGCATTAGTTCTTCTAATACAGTCCATTCAATAATTCCAAGTCGTACCTTGGAATCTTCACCTATAATAATCTTTAATGCTGGATGCATCTCTCTGCTTACTTTAAATGTATCAGTGCATATCTTTGACCAAACTGGTTTGTTTAGCGTAAAAGATTTTGAAGCTTCTTTATAATCTACAAGGAACATCTTCCATTTAGCATCACCTTTTTGATATTCACCACGACCACTATTTTTTTGTGCTTTAGCGCCATCTCTTTTTACTTCAGCTCTTTCTGACATTACTGAACCTTAAATATTGTTTCATGGCCGTTAGAGCATCTCCATGACATAACCAGCTCTACTGGATCCCAAAAAGCTCCGTTGACATCTTCATCGCAAGTGCTGCATGCTCTTAGTCCAGAAAGCTTTTCTAAATTGTATTCTTTGAGTTCAGGCTTTGGTTTTAAAAACTCATCAAGATTTGGCATTTATACTCTTAACTAAAGACTCAACTACATCTTTATTATCTCTAAGATATTGTACTGCTTTAGCTCTGCCTTGAATTCTTTCGCCGTTAACCGTATACCAAGCTCCGCCTTTTTCAATTGCTCCAACCATCTCGGCAACATCTAAGGTTTCTCCAACTGCATCTACACCAAGAGTTTCCCCTTGGTAGTAAAAGTCGTATTGTCCCGATAAATTTGGGGGACCGAGTTTGTTGTAATCAATAATCCAGTTAACTGGCCTTCCAACTCTTTGTTCAATGATCTTGTCGCCAACTTTAACCCCAGCTTTAATAGCATTCGCCTCAGCTTCAGACGACCAGAGTTTAATGACAGTGGAAGAAAAGAACTTGACTGCCATGCCACCTGTTGGGATGTGACTAGCATGCATAGATCCAAACTGATTTCGTTGTTGTGAGATGAGAATAAGTAATGTGTTTTTGTTTGCATAGTTTAACATCTTGACTGCGTGGGTCATATCCTTTGCTTCTGCGCCGATTTGCTTTGTGTCTTGCAAATCCTTCATTTCATTTCCATCTTTTTCAAAATAAATTGCTGGTAGAAGTGCTGAGATAGAATCTACTACAATAATATCAACACCTGCATCCATAAGCTTTGTTGCAACGTCCACCATGTCATTAACTGTTTTTGCTGGTGAGTGTATCAAAGAAGACGAGTCTACCCCTAGTGATTCTGCCCAGTCTGGATCATAAGAATCTTCAGAGTCAATCCACGCACATGTCTTACCATCTTTTTGTGCAAGCGCTATCATCTGTAAACAGAATGAAGACTTTCCAGCAGACTTATTTCCCCATACCAGAGTTTGTCTTCCGTAGCCAAGCCCACCCCTCAGTGCCATATTTAATCCTATGCTTGGGGTTCTTTGTCTATCTACTTTAACATTTTGTGCTGATTGAACTCGTTGTCTTGTTTTTGGATCTAGTTTTGATAGTATGCTATCGATATCTATTGTCATTTATACTCTTTCTTTTCTATAGTATACCATTTAAAATAAGTTTCCGTGAAGCTTTGGACGGGCCTTATTCTTTTCCATTTTTTTAAATAAACATTCATCTAAGCTGTGCTCTACAAATCCTGCGTTACGCATTGAAGCATAAATATCTAAAGTTCTAATTAATATGTCTGCCATTTCTTCTACAATTTCTTCTGAACCTTTATTTTTTCTTATTGCTTCTAAGACTTCTGTAACTTCTGAATGGACCAGCGCTAGCTTGTTTCCAAGAACATCAAAGTTTTTTGGGCTATCCCAGAACCCTTTTTCAATTGCTGTCTCATGTAGTATTGCTGCTAAGGCATCTAGTCCGTATTCTGTAGGCATATCATTGCTGTTCATTAACTTCTATCTCTCTTAAGCTAAATGTAAATGATGAAGTTGTATCATCATAATCAATAACTAATTCTTTGTTGTTGGTCTTAACTTCTAAAAACTTTAATGTTGGAACCGTAAGTTTACCATATTCTTCTAGGGCTGCAACCAAAACTTGATTAATGTTTATTGAAGCAACTAGGCTAGTTATATCTTCTGTCATAATATTTCCTTAACATTTAAAGTTCCATCATCTAGTTTTGATAGAACTAATTTACATTTCATTCCTTCTCGCATTTTTGCTATAGACATTTTATACATAGTGGGGAAAACAATTACTCTTGTTAATTCCTTTGCTTTGTTTGATAAAACAATATGGCTCATCATTTTCCCAGCCTTAGTTTTATAAGGAGTAAAATTAACTACAATATATTCATCTTCTTCTAAATCATATTCTTTTCTGTATAGGTAATCCACAAACAGATCGTCAAGCTTAGGATCTATATCGCTAACCTTAATGTACCTAGCAATTCTATTATCTCCAACAAGAATGAAGTACATCTGACCAGTTTCAATTTGTGTTTGTTCATTATGGAATAAACCAATAGACCCAGTCTCATCTACTAACTCAACTCTTGCCCATCCAGTTCCTCTTTTAATGGACTTAACCATACCAAACATAATGAAAGAGCCTAGATCATCAAACTCTTCAATCGGTCTTGCCTGAGCTTTGATTCTTGGAGGTATGCCCTCTAAGTTAAATGTTGGTATGCCTAAGTATTCGTAGTAGTTGTCTTTTTCGTTACCGTCTCTCGGATTATCAGGAAACGCCGCACCACCGATGGCATTAAGAGCAGAGATAGCCCTGCTATTAATACCACTGCCTTTTTCGGATGCTTTTTCAATAAGTTCAGCATAATTAGTAAATGGCCTCTTTTCTAGTATTTTGTTTGCAATGTTGTCAGAAATAAATTTGATTTCTGCTAATCCGAATATAATAGAATCATTCTTTAAAGAAAAGTAAATATCTGATTCATTTACATGCGGCAACTTTATTTTAATACCTAGTCTTTTTGCTTCAATTAGATATTCTGTTCTTGCGTCCTTGTCATTTTCGTTTTTAAGAATTGAAAACATGAACTCAATAGGATAATTGGACTTAAGCCAAGCAGTATAATAACTAAGCATAGAGTAAGCAACAGCATGGGAGCGGTTGAAAGAATAACCAGCATGAGCCTCAAAGTCATGCCAAAGGGATTCTGCTTTTTTCTTAGAAATGTGTTTTGAAGCCCCATCAACAAATTGATCCTTGAACTGGTCGAATTCTTTTGCATCTTTTTTCTTTCCAATAATCTTGCGGACCTTATCAGCCTCTGACCAAGACATTCCACCTAAGTGAACACACGCTTGCATAACTTGCTCTTGATATATAATAACACCATATGTGTTCTCTGTAAAATCCTTCATTAGAACATGGCTATAGTCAACAGCTTCTCTGCCCTGCTTTCTATTAATATAGGCGGCTCCTACTGTGTTCATGGCACCTGGTCTAACTAAAGCATTTGATGCTACCAAGTCTTCAAACTTATCTATGCCCATCTTAATAAGAAGATTGGTGTATGGAGTTGCTTCAGCTTGAAACACTCCTTTTGTATATCCATCATTTAGCATCTTATAGACTTTAGGGTCATCCAAGGAAAGTGAGGATAGGTTGATAGATTTTCCAGTTCTTTCTTTAATTGACTTTAATGTATCTGAAATCACTGAAAGAGTTTTAAGCCCTAGTGCATCTAATTTAATTAAACCAATGTCCGCAACCTGATCCATGTCG
>Ga0222712_10000979_pt1 | contig 36426 bp, 27 predicted proteins | sample C33_657DmetaG_FD_165043 | JGI IMG/M metagenome (GOLD analysis project Ga0222712, IMG submission 165043) | Estuarine water microbial communities from San Francisco Bay, California, United States - C33_657D | ecosystem: Environmental > Aquatic > Marine > Unclassified | place: USA: California... | reverse complement strand
AAATGCTATTTCAAAAAAAGTTGCTGCTACTTGTTGATTCTCACAAATATTGATACAGTTTCCAGTACCGGGCAATGGACCATCGTCAAAACTTAAATAGATATATTTTGACAAACTATCTACTGGGGGTTTTGCTATTTGGGTGAGAGGTGCCGCAGTTGCAGAAAATTGAGTAAAAAAATGAGCAACTATGTAAATTAGGTATCCGATCATATTTAGAGCCGTTGGAATGGCCGCAAAGTTAGCTAAGAAATAGGTATTTTAAGCATAAAAATGAAGGTTTTGCCCTTTGATGCTTTACCTTTGCAGCAAACGGCTCAAAATGCAAAAAGATATTGTTTTACAAGATGTGGTGATCAAGTTCGCGGGTGATAGTGGAGATGGAATGCAATTAACTGGTCAACAATTTACCAATAATACTGCTTTACTAGGAATAGACTTAGCTACATTCCCTGATTTCCCAGCAGAGATTAGAGCTCCTATTGGCACATTACCAGGGGTGAGTGGATTCCAATTACATTTTAGTTCAGACAGAGTATATACCCCTGGAGATATTTGTGATGTATTAGTGGCTATGAATGCTGCTGCATTAAAAGTAAATTTAAAGGGCTTAAAGAAAGGCGGAAAAATCATTGCTAATATAGATGGATTCGATGCAAAAAATTTAAGACTAGCTGCCTATACGGAAGGGATTAATCCTTTAGAAGATGGAAGTTTAGATGGATACGAATTAACCAAAGTAGATATTACTAAATTAACTCGTGAGGCATTAAGTGCTTATACAGAGTTAGGTAATAAAGAAAGAGATCGAGCAAAAAATATGTTTGTATTAGGCTTGATCTATTGGTTATACAACAGAGACTTAGATACTACTATCGAATTTTTAAAAGAAAAATTTGGCAAGAAAGAATATATTTTAAAAAGCAATATTGATGTATTAAAAGCAGGTTATCACTATGGAGAAACTGCTGAATTATTTAATGCAAGATATAAAGTGGATAGAGCGAAGATGGAACCAGGCATGTATAGAAGCATCATGGGAAACCAAGCTTTATCAATGGGTTTAGTAGCTGCTGCACAAAAAGCAAAGCTTCCATTATTCTTAGGCTCATACCCAATTACACCTGCTTCAGATATCTTACATGAATTAAGTAAGTATAAGCATTTTGGTATTCGCACTTTTCAAGCAGAAGATGAGATTGCAGGTATTGGCGCAGCGATTGGAGCTAGTTATGGTGGTTCAATTGGATTGACTACAACATCAGGTCCAGGTATGGCTTTAAAAACAGAAGCGATTGGATTAGCCACTATGTTGGAAATACCTGTAGTAATTGTCAATATACAAAGAGGTGGACCTTCAACAGGTTTACCTACTAAGACAGAACAAAGTGATTTGTTACAAGCTTATTATGGTAGAAATGGAGAAGCTCCTATACCAGTATTAGCAGCATCAACACCAAGTGATTGTTTTCACATGGCTTATGAAGCAGTAAGAATTGCTTTGCAACATATGACACCTGTTATTTTATTAAGTGATGGATATATTGCCAATGGAGCTGAACCTTGGAAATTTCCTAATGCCAGTGAAATACCTGACATTGAAGTCAAATTCAAAACAAGTTTAAACGAGGGAGAAGCTACATTTTTACCTTATAAAAGAGATGAAAAATTAGCAAGACCTTGGGCTATTCCTGGAACCAAAGGATTCGAACACAGAATTGGTGGTCTTGAAAAACAACACGAGACAGGTAATGTGAGTTATGATAGCGAGAATCATCAATTCATGGTAAAAACCAGGGCTGCTAAAGTAGAAAAGATTGCAGATTATGTTCCATTACAAACTATTGATAGTGGTGCAGCAAAAGGAAAAGTATTGGTTTTAGGCTGGGGATCTACTTATGGAACTATAAAGAGTGCAGCCTTACAATTACAAAGTCAAGGCAAGGAAGTGAGCCATGCACATATCAAATACATGCGTCCTTTTCCAAAAAACTTAGGAGATATAATGAAAAATTTTGAAGCCGTTTTAATTCCTGAAATTAACAATGGTCAATTAATTAAAATTATTCGTGATCAATATTTTGTTGACGCAAAGGGATATAACAAAATCATGGGTGTGCCAATTACTAAACAAGAGTTGGTAGCTGCTATAGAAACTTACTTATAATGTAAATGGGTCTCCGAAAGGGACCCATTTTTATTTATTCAATTTCTGAAAGTATTTACAATAAGCCTGAATACCACATTGATCACATTTGGGATTTCTAGCTATACAAGCATATCTACCATGTAGTATTAACCAATGGTGTGCTTTATGCACTAGTGATGATGGAATATTTTTGATTAACTCTTTTTCAACGGCTAAGGGTGTGCTTGCAGTTTGAGGAACTAAACCAATTCTTCTACTAACTCTATAAACATGTGTATCCACTGCCATATTGGGTTGCTGATCTATTACACTGGTTATTACATTCGCAGTTTTTCTACCTACCCCCGGAAGTGTAATAAGTTCCTGAATAGTCATGGGCACTTCCCCACTAAAATTATCCAAGAGTAATTGGCTCATGCCAATTAAATGCTTGGTTTTGTTGTTGGGATAAGAAATACTTTTTACTAATGGAAATAAATCCTCAAAACTAGCTTTAGACATTTTTTGAGGAGTAGGGTATTTTTTAAAAATTGCCGGAGTAGTTAAATTAACACGCTTGTCGGTACACTGAGCAGATAATATGACCGCTACTAATAATTCAAAGGGGTTTTCATAATATAATTCTGTTTCTGCAACAGGCACATGCTCCAAAAAATAATCAATGACTGCCTTGTAACGTTCTTGTTTTTTCATTGAACGTAATCTTATTGCGCTTTCTCGATAGCACTCGCATTACTATCTTCAAATAAATACACTTCTTCTCCTTCTCTTCTTAACAGGTATCTTTCTCTGGCATATTTCTCTACTGCTGCAGGATTACTTTGCAGATTCTCTAACTGTTTTTTTGTGCTATTGATTTCGTCCTGGTAATATTTTTTAGCCGCTTCTAATTTTTCCAATTCGGCTTTTCTTTCTCTTTGTAAAAAGAAATCTCTTTGATCAAAAAACAACATCCATGCTAGAAATCCAACAAATACTAAGAAGTATCGATTAATTAAAACTGGTAGTATTTTTTTCACAATGCTCATATAAAAAATTCTAGGTAAAAATAAGCTAGTTAGGATTATGCACAAAAAAAAGAATGAGTCCCTTTTAGGAGACTCATTCTTTAATAACTGAGTCTCCAAAGGGACTCAGTTAAATATATTACTTGCTACCAAACTTTAACTTGCCCTTTGTAGGGAAAACGCCAGTTTCGCCCAATTGCTCTTCGATACGAATTAATTGGTTGTATTTAGCCATACGATCTGTTCTAGAAGCAGATCCAGTTTTAATTTGACCACAGTTTAATGCTACTGCTAAATCTGCAATAGTAGTATCTTCTGTTTCACCAGATCTGTGAGACATAATAGTATTGTAACCATTATGTTGTGCTAAACTTACAGCATTAATTGTTTCAGTTAAAGTACCAATTTGGTTCACTTTAACTAATAAGCCATTGGCAATTTTCTTATCAATACCAGTTTGTAAACGATTTACATTAGTAACAAATAAATCATCGCCCACTAATTGACATTTAGAACCGATTGTATCAGTTAGGTTTTTCCAACCTGCCCAATCGTCTTCAGCCATACCATCTTCAATAGAAACAATTGGATACTTTTTCACCCATGATTCCCAATATTTCACTAATTGATCAGAACTCATTTCTTTACCAGAGCTCTTATGGAAAACATATTTCTTCTTCTTAGCATTCCATAACTCACTGTTAGCAGCGTCCATAGCAATCGCAATTTGAGAACCAGCTTTGTATCCAGCAGCGTTGATTGCTTCTAATACTGTTTCAATAGCTTCTTCGTTGCTTTGAATATTTGGCGCAAATCCACCCTCATCACCTACGTTAGTGCTATATCCTTTTTTCTTTAAAGTGCTTTTTAATTGATGGAAAATTTCAACTCCCCATCTTAAACCTTCGCTAAAGCTAGGAGCACCCACTGGCATAATCATAAATTCTTGGAAATCGATTTTATTATCCGCATGTGCACCACCGTTCAAGATATTCATCATTGGCATTGGTAATGTTCTTGCATTAGTACCACCAATATATCTGTATAAAGGTAAATTAGCTTCTTCTGCTGCAGCTTTTGCAACAGCCATTGATACTGCTAAAATAGCATTAGCACCTAATTTAGCTTTATTAGGAGTTCCGTCTAATTCAATCATAACCTGATCGATAGCTGCTTGAGCAGTAATATCAAAACCGGTAATACCATCAGCGATAATAGTATTTACATTTTTCACAGCCTTCAATACACCTCTTCCTAAATATTTCTTTTTATCATTATCTTTTATCTCAACAGCCTCGTGAATACCTGTACTTGCACCACTTGGAACTGCAGCACGACCTAATGCACCTTCATCTGTTAATACATCTACTTCAACTGTAGGATTTCCTCGGCTATCTAAAATTTGTCTTGCTTTAACTTCAACAATGTAACTCATAGTTTGATTATTTATTTTCTAAAATTTTGTACTGTTTGAGAATGCAATTTACACCCATTTTTTTTAATGGGTAAGCAATTTGAAGATTTCTTCTAAACTTGCTTGTTCAGTATGTAAGCGCTCTATATTCAAGCCCATGTCTAAAGCAAATTGCATCACTATTTTCTTAACATCCTTACCCTCAGCAGTTTTTACAACTAACAGATGTTTGTCAATGCTAATAATTTCAATGGGTAACTTGTTAAGGTGCTCGTGAAGATGTGTAATTTCTTCTTCAAATTGAATATGCAAATGGTTGGTTTGGGGCTTCAATAATTCTACAATAGGTTCATTAGCTACTAATTTACCCTGATGCATAACCAATACCCTATTACATACTGCCGTTACTTCTTGCAAAATATGCGAAGAAAATAAAACCATGGAATGAGCGCTTAATTGCTTGATAACTTCTCTAATGTCAATTAATTGATTAGGATCTAATCCAGCCGTAGGTTCATCTAATAAAATTAATGCAGGTTGATGTATAATAGCTGCTGCAATGCCAACTCTTTGTTGGTAGCCCTTTGATAATTCACCAATTTTTTTATGTTGCATTGTTTCTAATTGCAACAAGGCAATCAGTTCTTTAATTCTTTTTGGCAGTGTTTTAATCTGATGAATATCTCCTAAAAATTGTAAATACTCTTTTACATATAAATCTTTATACAAAGCATTGGTCTCTGGTAAATACCCAATTAAACTTTTTGCCTTAATCGAATCTACTGTTACAGTTTCATTATTGATGGTAATCTTTCCCTCATCAGGCATTAAAATTCCTGCAATCATTTTAATAGTAGTACTTTTTCCTGCACCGTTTGGTCCCAAGAAACCTACAATTTCACCTGGCAGCACTTCAAAGGACAAACCTTCTACAGCAACCTGTTCACCATATTTTTTTTGAATATTACTTACAATTAAAGACATATTCAAAATTACGTCCTTTTATGGAAGTTGGTCATACTCATTTTGAGAAGCGTATTTTCCAAAGATGAAAAAGCCAATGCTAATAGGTAAGAAAATCAACAATATAATTACCCATTGTAAAATGGTATTTGCTTTGGCAGCTTCAGATGCAGCAGTAATTTTATTAACTGCCTGATAAACTAAAAATAGAATAATAGAAGGTGCGATGATCATCCAAACATATCCTAATAATTTTTTAATGGTATTCATTATCATAAAGTTTTCAAATAATTAAATTAGTCCATCACATTTTCATCCATCTTATTACTTAGATAAATGGCTCCAATCACTAAGCAAACAGTGGCCACTCCAATAGGATACCATAGCCCCGCCAAAACATCTCCAGCAGGATGTGCATCAGATTTTGTAAACTCCACTATTAAGGTTCCTAAAAAAGGCACCAACCCTCCGAATACTCCATTGCCAATATGATAAGGCAGTGACATGGAAGTGTACCTAATTTTAGTAGGGAACATTTCTACTAAAAATGCAGCAATTGGACCATATACCATGGTGACATAAACAATTTGAATAAACACTAGCCAAATCATATCCCAGAAGGCAGCATTTCCTAAAGTTTTTTCAACATGTACAAATGGTTTAGAAGAATGATACCTAATCATACTTGGAAAAATCAATGTCAAAGGTCTTGAAGAATAAAGCGAGTCTTTTAAATAAAGCGTATCTACAATAGTGTATTTAAAAACTGAGCCATCTAGATATGCAGTATCTTCTTGTTTTTTAATATACAATTTGGTTTTATTTTTTGCATCTATTAATGGAAAGGCAGTCATAGAACTAGATAATCTATTGTCTACAATTTGTGTTCTTTTTGATGCGTCGGTGATATTGATAAACTCTTTATAAATAGGCCTGTAAGTGATCACAGCCAATAACATACCGGTCAACATAATCCATTTTCTACCTATTTTATCACTTAGCCATCCAAATAATACAAAACAAGGAGTAGCCATTAAAATGGCAATCAACATAATATTTCTAGATTGAACAAATTCAATTTTACAAACGGTCTCTATAAAACTTTGCGCATAAAACTGACCTGTATACCATACAACACCTTGACCCATTACTGCTCCAAATAAGACTAGTAAAACCATTTTAAAATTGGCCTTATGTCCAAAACTTTCTTTCAAAGGATTAGTAGAAGTTTTACCTTCTGATTTTAATTTAGTGAACATAGGCGATTCGCTCATGCGCATTCTAATTAAAACAGAAACGCCAACCAATACAATAGAAATCCAAAATGGATAACGCCATCCACCCCATTCTGCACTAAACTGATCCACACCTTGACTAGAACGAATTAAGATAATCACTCCTAATGCTAAGAACAATCCTAAAGTAGCTGTGGTCTGAATCCAACTTGTCCAAAAACCTCTTTGTCCAGCTGGTGCATGTTCTGCAACATAAGTGGCTGCACCTCCATATTCACCACCTAATGCTAAACCTTGTAACAATCTTAATATTAATACCAAGATTGGAGCTAACCAACCAATGCTTGCATAACCGGGAACTAAACCAATGGCGAATGTAGACCCTCCCATAATTACCAAGGTTAGTAAGAAAGTATGCTTTCTTCCAATCAAGTCACCTAATCTTCCAAAAACCAATGCCCCAAAAGGTCGAACAATAAAACCTGCTGCAAAAATGGCCAATGTACTTAAAAGTGCAGCTGTACCTGCATCTGCTGGAAAAAATTGTTTGGATAAAATAGTAGCCAACATTCCAAAAATGTAAAAGTCATACCATTCAATTAATGTACCCACAGAAGATGCGCCAATTACAAAGGCAATTTTGCTTGGCTGTTTTGTACCATTCATAATAATGTTTTTAGCAATCGATTCTTCAAGTTAAATATTTAAACTGAAAAACGTAAATTTGGTTACACAATTTATATCGATTGCTATGCCTTATCCCTATCAAATTAAGAGTATTGAAGCCTATAATGCTGCTTATAAAAAAAGTATTGAACAACCAGCTGAATTTTGGAGTGAAATTGCCGAACATTTTACATGGCATAAAAAATGGGATACTGCATTGGATTGGAATTTTAAAGAACCAAAAGTAGAATGGTTCAAAGGTGGTCAATTAAATATTACAGAGAACTGTTTAGATAGACATTTAGCAACAAGAGGTAATCAACCTGCTATTATTTGGGAGCCCAATGACCCTAATGAACATCATAGAATTATCACTTATAATCAATTGCATACCAAGGTTTGCCAATTTACTCAAGTACTTATTAATAATGGAGTAAAAAAAGGAGACAGGGTTTGTATTTATATGGGAATGATACCAGAGCTCGCTATTGCGGTTTTAGCATGTGCTAGAATGGGCGCCATTCATAGTGTGATATTTGGTGGATTCTCTGCACAAAGTATTGCAGATAGATTAGAAGATGCAAAAGCAACATGCATTATTACATGTGATGGAGCTTATAGAGGCGCGAAAGATATTCCTTTAAAAGGGGTAATAGACGATGCATTGATTGGGAATACAACAGTGAATAAAGTAATTGTTTGTACTAGAACAAGAACTGCAGTGTCTATGCTAAAAGGAAGAGATGTGTGGTGGGAAGATGAAATTAAAAAAGTAGAATCTCAAGATATAACCACTGTTGCTGCAACAGTAATGGATGCAGAAGACCCTTTATTTATTTTATATACTTCTGGCTCTACCGGAAAACCAAAAGGTGTGGTACATAGTGTGGCAGGATATATGGTCTACACCAATTATACTTTTGTAAATACCTTTCAATATCAACCAGCCGACATTTTCTTTTGCACTGCAGATATAGGTTGGATCACGGGACATAGTTATATAGTATATGCTCCCTTAAGTGCAGGTGGAACAAGTTTAATGTTTGAAGGCATTCCAACTTTTCCAGATGCAGGAAGATTTTGGGATATCATCGAAAAGTTCAAAGTAAATATTTTATATACTGCTCCAACAGCCATTCGTTCTTTAATGGGTTTTGGATTAGGACCTATTCAAAATAAAGATCTAAGTAGTTTAAAAGTATTGGGCACCGTGGGTGAACCTATCAACGAAGAAGCTTGGCATTGGTACAATGAAAATATTGGACAAAAAAAATGTCCAATTGTAGATACATGGTGGCAAACTGAAACAGGTGGTATTTTAATTTCCAATATGGCAGGGATAACAGATGGTAAACCAGGATGGGCCACTTATCCAATGCCAGGTATCAAAGCCATTTTAGTAGATGATAAGGGAGAAGAAGTAAAAGAAAAAGATGAAGAGGGTATAATTCGAGGTAACCTATGTATCACTCAACCTTGGCCTTCTATTTTAAGAACCACTTATGGAGATCATGAAAGATGCAGAACAAATTATTTTGCCACTTATGATAACTTATATTTTACGGGGGATGGGGCTTTAAAAAATGAATTAGGACAATTTAGAATTACCGGACGCGTAGATGATGTATTAAATGTAAGTGGTCATAGAATTGGTACTGCCGAAGTAGAAAATGCTATTAATATGCATGCAGGCGTAGTAGAAAGTGCAGTAGTAGGATATCCACATGATATAAAAGGACAGGGTATTTATGCTTATGTAATTTACACAGGCTCTCATGGACAAGATACTCATGGCACTGCAGAACAAATAAGAAAAGATTTATTACAAACAGTCACGCGAATCATTGGACCAATTGCTAAACCAGATAAAATACAATTTGTATCAGGCTTGCCAAAAACAAGATCGGGTAAAATTATGCGACGCATTTTACGCAAGGTGGCCGAGGGTGAATTAAAAAATCTAGGCGACACTTCTACCCTGCTAGACCCAGCAGTAGTAGATGAAATTGTAAAAGGCGTTTTGTAAAAGCAGCTTATTGCTCCATCAATGTTTTTAACTTGCTAGACAAGAAGAATAAAATCAATGATGCTGTACCTGCCACTAATACAAAGAACATGAAGAATTCATGTAAGTTGCTAATTTGATATCCTGCAAAAGAAGTTACTTTTCCGTTCTCTGGATACAATGCACTAAATACACCTGCTAATTTATTAGCGAAAGCATTGGCTGTAAACCATACACCCATTAATAAAGAAGCAAATTTTACTGGAGCTAATTTATTAAATAGTGACAACCCTATTGGTGACAAGCAAAGCTCTCCTAATGTATGCATCATATACATTCCTAATAACCAAATCATACTTACTTTAATACCTGCTCCCACTCCATCAACACCTGTAGCAATCCATAAATAACCTAATGCTAAAAAGAATAATCCAAATGCCATTTTATAAGGAGAGGACGGTTCTCTTTTTCCCAATTTCACCCAAACCCATGCTACTACTGGCGCTAATGTTACTACAAATAATGAATTCAATGATTGAAAAAAGCTAGCAGGCACTACATAGAAGCCCAAATCTCTTTGTGTATTTTCTGAAGCAAAATAAGTTAAAGATGCACCAGCTTGTTCAAAAGCACTCCAGAAAAAAATCACAAAAAAGGAAACAGTAAAAAGTACTGCAACTTTTTTCTTTTGAATAAGATCTAAAGATTTATCAGAGAAAATAATAAAAGCAATTAAAAGTATACAAGCCAATAATAACCAAAACAAATAACTTACTACTTTGATATCAATATATACTAATGCTATAGTTAATAAAGAAAGTAGCATTAAAAATCCAACCATCACTGGTATTTTTAGAAAAAATGCAGGTGCACCTTTTGGCGTATCACCAATTGCCTGTCCTTCTGCATTCATTAAATATTTTTTCTGAAAACTAATTTGCGTAATTACACTTAATAACATCGCAATACCTCCAGCTAAAAATCCCCATTTATAATCTCCTGCATTACCACTTGATTCTGCAAAAAAACCACAAACCACTGGACCTATTGCACCGCCTGTATTAATACCCATATAAAATATTGTATATGCAGCATCAATTTTCTTATCGCCTTTTGGATACAATTGACCCACCATGCTAGAGATATTTGGTTTGAAAAAACCATTACCGGCAATCATAAAACCCAAACCTGTATAAAATAAAGGAGTAGCCAAAGCAGCTTGGTCATAAAAATGACCACATGCAAATAATACAAACTCTCCAATAGCCATTACCAGACCTCCTGCTATAATAGATCTGTTATTACCCCAATATCTATCGGCAATATAACCGCCTAATAAGGGCGTTAAATAAATTAGTCCGGTATAACTACCATATACTTGAGAAGCAAATACCTTGTCAAACAGTAAAGCCTTGGTTAAAAACAATACCAAAATGGCACGCATACCATAATAGTTAAAACGCTCCCACATTTCTGTGGCAAACAATACGTATAAACCTTTTGGATGTTTTTGTGAAGCTGCTGACATAAGAATCGTTTATTTAATTGACCCAAATTAATAAAATCCCTTTAATAATTTTTACTTTCGTGGCGTAATCCATCATATTATGAATATTTTACTCATTGGGTCTGGAGGTAGAGAGCATGCTTTAGCTTGGAAAATGACTCAAAGTCATCATTGCGATCAATTATTTATTGCACCTGGAAACCCTGGCACTGCAAGTATTGGCACCAATATTAGTATAGATATCAATGATTTTGATGGATTAAGCAAATTCGCTATAGAGCAATCTATAGAAATGGTGGTGGTTGGACCAGAAGAACCATTAGTAAAGGGCATTTTTGATTTTTTTGCTCAAAACGAAGCAACTGCTCATATTAATGTTATTGGCCCCTCCAAGAATGCAGCTCAACTTGAAGGAAGCAAAGCATTTAGCAAGCATTTTATGCAAAGACAAGGCATCCCTACTGCTAGCTATGCAGAGTTTACTATTGATAATTATGAGGAAGGTAGACAATACATTAGTGGGCATAGCTTACCAATTGTATTAAAAGCAGACGGCTTGGCTGCTGGAAAGGGCGTAATTATTGCATTTAACCACCAAGAAGCACTCCAAAGTTTTGAAGAAATGATTCAAAACAAACAATTTGGCGCAGCTAGTTCAAAAGTGGTTATTGAGCAGTTTTTAGAAGGTATAGAAGTGAGTGTTTTTGCATTAACAGATGGCAAAACATACCAAATCATTGGTCACGCAAAAGATTATAAGAGAATTGGGGAGGGAGATACAGGCTTGAATACTGGTGGCATGGGCTGCGTTAGCCCAGTTCCCTTTATGGATAGCAGTTTTATGGAAAAAGTAGAGCAAAGCATTATTCAGCCTACGATCAATGGCTTTCAAAAAGAGGGTTTAGTGTACAAAGGATTTGTATTTTTTGGATTGATGAATTGTGGAGGTGAGCCCTATGTAATTGAGTATAATTGTAGATTGGGAGACCCTGAAACAGAAGTTATTCTACCAAGATTACAAACAGACTTAGTAAGCTTATTAGCTGCTGCAGATAATGGCACATTAGAAGACGTGAATATTGAATTTAATGAGGGTGCATTTGCTACAGTAATGGCTGTTAGTGGAGGTTATCCAGGTGATTATCAAAAAGATATAAAAATCACAGGAATCGAGGCTGCTAAATTAGTACCTCAAACCCTTGTGTTTCAAGCTGGCACTGGATTTAAGCAAGACGACATTGTTACTAAAGGAGGTCGTGTTTTAACAGTCACTGCACAAGGAAAACAAATTCAAGAAGCAGTAAATAATGCTCAAAAAGCATTATCAAATATCCAATTTGACGGAATGTATTTTAGAAAAGATATTGGCTACGAGTTCCCCTCTTAGTATTTAGCAAAAATTATTCTTGTCCATTTTATTAAAAAGCTTTGTAGTTCAAGTATTTTAAGTGAATTTTGCATCATTCACATAGAACTCTTAAAAGCTTAACGATAATGGGATTATTCAACTTTTTTACCCAAGAAATTGCGATGGACTTGGGTACTGCCAATACCCTAATCATTCACAATGATGAAGTGGTTGTAAACGAACCTTCAATTATTGCCTTAAACAGGAATAATATGAAAGAAGTTTTAGGTGTTGGAAAGAAGGCATTATTGATGCATGAAAAAACACACGAAAGCATTAAAACAATTCGTCCATTGAAAGATGGTGTAATTGCCGACTTTAACGCTGCGGAATTAATGATTCGTGAGTTAATGAAAATGATTTATCCAAAGAAGCCATTATTTCCCCCAAGTTGGAGAATGGTAATTTGTATTCCTTCTTCAATTACTGAGGTTGAAAAAAGAGCGGTGCGTGATAGTGCAGAGCAAGCAGGCGCAAAAGAAGTATACATGATTCACGAACCTATGGCTGCGGCATTAGGTATTGGTATAGATGTTGAAGAACCAGTAGGTAATATGATCATTGATATTGGTGGTGGTACAACAGGTATTACTGTAATTGCTTTAGCAGGTATTGTATGTGATCAGAGTATTCGTATTGCAGGTGATGAATTTACTGCAGATATTATGGAAGCATTAAGAAGATACCATAGTTTATTAATTGGTGAGCGTACTGCAGAGCAAATTAAAATACATGTAGGTGCTGCATTAAAAGATTTAGATAATCCACCGGATGATATGCCAGTAAATGGTAGAGACTTGGTGACTGGTATTCCAAAACAAATCATGGTTTCTTACCAAGAAGTAGCAGAAGCATTAGATAAAAGTATTTTCAAAATCGAAGAAGCTATTTTAAAAGCTTTAGAAACAACTCCTCCGGAATTGGCTGCAGATATATATCGTAGAGGATTATACATTACAGGTGGTGGTTCATTATTAAGAGGCTTAGACAAGCGTTTGAGTCAAAAAATAAAATTACCTGTACATGTTGCAGATGATCCATTAAAGAGTGTAGTAAGAGGTACAGGTATTGCCTTGAAAAATTATCAACGCTTCCCATTCATTATGAGATAAACCAAAATAAAGTAATTTCCTTTGAAGAATATCATTGGGTTCATAAGACAGAACTTTACTTTTTTTAGTTTTTTGATACTACAAATAGTGTCTTTGGTGATGTTATCTTCTTACAGCAAGTCTCATGAAACTTTTTTTGGTGGATGGAGTAATCAAGTAACCGGTAACATTAATCGCTACTATAACAATTGGGCTTACTTTTTTAATTTAAAAGCAACCAATGCAAAGTTGGTGCAAGAAAATGCAATTTTAAGAAATCAACTAGCTCAAGATTTCTCGGCATATGATACTTCTAAAAAAGCAGGTACATTAATTTTAAGAAAAGATAGTTTAGAAAAAATTAGAAAATTCTATTACTACCCTGCTAAAGTAGTCGGCAACACTTTCACACTTCAGAAAAATTATATCACTATAGAAAGAGGCGCATTGCAAGGCATTAAAAAAGACATGGCTGCGATTAGCCCAGATGGATCAATAGTTGGTGTGGTAGTAGAAGTGAATGATAACTATAGTAAAATCATGAGCTTATTGCATCGAAATAGCAAAGTAAGTGCACTATTAAAAAGAGATAAGGTTGCTGGTAGTATTGAATGGGATGGATCAGATCCAAATATTTTGACATTGAAAAATATTTCAAAGAGTGCTGCGCCTAAAATTGGCGATACTGTACTTACAAGCCCCTACTCTTCTAATTTCCCAGCTCAATTAATGATAGGCAAGGTTACCAAAGTTATCCAAAACCCTTCCAGTAATTTTTTAACACTAAGTGTTCAATCTGCTACCAATTTCTTTACGCTAGAATATATTTACTTGGTAGAAAATAAAAGAATGGCAGATCAAAAAGCCGTTGAACAAAACGAGATGAAGAATGAATAGTATATTAAAAAATAGCATCCGTTATGTATTGTTCTTGCTGATTCAAGTAATCATCTTGAACGAGATACCTCCTATTCATCAGTTTATTACACCATATGTTTACTTTTTATTTATTCTATGGCTTCCATTTGGAACTAGTAGACTAGGATTAACATTTCTTGGATTTGTTTATGGATATAGCTTAGATCTTTTTACCAATACACCAGGTTTGCATGCTGCGGCTTGTACACTAATGGCATATATCCGACCAACTATTTTAAATCTATTATTAGCTCAGGAAGCAACAGAAGAAATAAATAGAGAACCAAGTATTGGCACAATGGGATGGGGACCTTATTTTATTTATGTATTCATCCTAACATTCATACATCATTTTTATTTAGTGTTATTGGAATGGTTACAATTTGGCAACTTCACTTATTTTATTGGAAAAGTAACAGCAACCACTTTAATGAGCATACTTTTAATATTATTACCAGAACTCATTACCAACAGAAGAAAGCTCAAAAGATAATTCATGGCATTGTATAACTCTAATCGAGGTGGCATCATACAAATCATTATTGGTGTCATTTTTGTAATACTTATTGGACAGTTAATTAGCTTACAAGTTATATCTAATAAATACAAACTTGCTGCAGACAATAATGCCATTTTTAGAAAAATCATTTACCCAGATAGAGGGATTATATACGATCGTAAAAAAAGAGCATTATTAGAAAATACAATTAGTTACGATTTAGTAGTTATTCCAAATGAGGCAAAAGGAGTGGATACTGCAACGCTTTGTGATATATTAAAAATTGACAAAGAAGAATACAAGAAGAGAATGATCGAAGTGATCATTAAAAATTCTAGAGTAAAAGCTGGTACATTCGAACCCTTCTTATCTCCAGAATTATATGCCCAACTTACAGAAAATTTATATCGCTTTCCAGGCTTCTCCTTGTCAGAGAGATCTATTAGAAACTACCCATATAATACAGCTGCGCATGTGTTAGGATATGTAGCAGAAGTAGATGTCAATTTTTTACAAAAGCACGAAGATGAAGGTTATGAAATGGGCGATTATGCCGGCATGACTGGATTAGAAAAACAATATGAACCTATTTTAATGGGACAAAGGGGTGTGAAGCGATTTTTGAGAGATAATAAAGGAAAAATACAAGGCGCTTACGAAAGAGGAGAATATGACACCTTAGCAATAGCTGGTAAAAATCTTTTCACTAGTATGGATGTGGAAGTTCAACAGTTAGCAGAAAAATTATTACAAAATAAAGTTGGAAGTGCTGTAGCTATCAACCCAAAAACGGGCGGGGTTATTGCCATGGCTAGTAGTCCTGGATATAATCCAAACTTATTGACAGGTAATCAAAGAAGAAAAACCATTGGAAGACTTTTATTAGATACAGCCCGCCCTATATACAATAGAGCCATTAAAGGGCAATATCCTCCTGGATCTACTTTTAAGCCATTGGGTGCTATTATTGCTTTAGACGAAGGATTAATCACTCCATCATATGGATATAATTGTTTTGGCTTGTATGGTGCTTGTGGAGACCCTAGAAAATGTGAGCATCATAATGCTGGCCATGCCGCTAACCTACAATTAGCTTTAGCCAATTCATGTAATTCCTATTTCTTACAAGTATTTAGAATGGCCATTGATAATCCTAAATATAAAAATGCCAAAACGGGTTATTTAAAATGGAAAGACTATATGAATGCTTTTGGCTTTGGTAGAAAACTAGGCGTTGATTTACCAAGTGAAAACAAAGCGAATATTCCCGACACTGCTCAATACAATAGAGATTTCGGAAATCCTAGATATTGGAATAGCTGTTATATGTTAACCTTAGGTATCGGACAAGATAGAATGACTGCTACTCCACTGCAATTAGCGAATAGTATGGCATACATTGCCAATGAAGGATACTATTACACACCACATTTTGTAGATAGTGTTGAAGATGAGACAGAACAAGACGCAGCATTATTAGAGAAATTTAGAACCAAACAAAAAGTAACCAGTATTCCATCAAGTATTTTTAAAGTGATCAAAGAAGGGATGCACGACGTAACAGTATATGGAACGGCTGCATTTATTAAAGTACCTGGTCATGAGTACTGTGCAAAAACAGGTACAGCTCAGAATCCACACGGAAAAAATCACTCATTATTTGTATGTTTTGCTCCAAAAGACAATCCCAAAATTGCCGTGGCAGTAATTGTAGAGAATGCGGGTTATGGTGCTACCTGGGCTGGACCAATTGCTACTTTAATGATGGAGAAATATTTAAACGACACATTAACACCAGAAAGTAAATTAAAAGCTGAAACACTTTCTCAGGTTGACTTAATGCCACAAGCCATCAAAGATTGGTATGTTAGAAATAACAAATCAGCTTACTTAACGCCATTAGAGTACAATAATGATGAATTATCCGACGTTTGGGATATGGAGATGTTGTCGGCAGATGCAGTATCTAAAGTAGTTCCAAAAGATACTATTAAAAAAGACACAAGTAATAAGCCGTCATTGCCCAATGCTCCAACAGCATTACCTAAAACAAAAAAGGATAGCGCCATTTTAAATAATAAAAAGAAGCCTGCAATAAAAAAGAAGACTACCAATAAAAATGTCAACCAGCTCTAATCAAAATAATTTTTCTAAAGGAACAGATTTAGCTGTAATCGTTTTATATATGATTATGGTAGCAGTAGGTATTCTTTGTATCTACATGGTAGAATATAATCCAAATACCAATTTGAGCAGCTCTTTCATTACTGCAAAAACCAACTATAGCAAACAAATTTACTTTGCCGTTTTCTGTAGTTTCATAGGAATATTTATTTTATTAATGGATAGCAAAGTATTCACTGCTTTAGCCAACCTATCTTATACAGCAGGTATACTATTAATGCTGGCCACTTTTGTTCTAGGTAAAAATATCAATGGATCAAAAAGCTGGATACCTATAGCCGCTGGATTTAATTTGCAACCTGCAGAATTATGTAAAATATTTACCGCCTTATTTTTAGCAAAATTTATATCTAAGCCTGAAACAGATTTTACTAAATTAAAATCTCATTTACTTGCTGGAGCAATGATTGCCTTACCTGCAATTCTCTCCATCATGCAACATGAATTAGGTCTTGCATTGGTATATAGTGCTTTTCTATTTGCCATGTATCGAGAGGGTTTACCTGCAGCCATTTTAATAATTGGTTTATCCTTTGCAGTATTAGTGATTGCAACCCTTTTATTAGATCCAACCGTATTAGCTATAATCATCACTGCAATAGCGGTATTGATTATCTTATCAATGATTAAAAGATTTAAAAGAAATAAAAACACTATAGTTCTTATTGTAAGTATTTGGGCAATCTGTTTTGGCACGGTAAGATTTGCAGTACCTTATATATTTAATAATGTATTGGAATGTTACCAAAGCACCCGTATATATAGCATGGTGGGTAAGGAATACGATTGTAGCTTCAATATAAAAGCTGCTCGTAGTATGGCAGCAGGTGGTAAAAAAAGTAGAAAGCCAGATGACTATAATGTAAAACAAAGTAAGATAGCTATTGGATCTGGTGGTTTTTGGGGTAGAGGATTTTTAAAAGGCACACAAACCAGAGGAAAGTATGTGCCAGAACAGCATACCGATTTTATATTCACTTCATTAGGGGAAGCTTTTGGATTTGTGGGTACATTTACTTTCTTAGCCTTATATGTATTCTTTCTTTTTAGATTAATTAGGATTGCAGAAAGACAAAGAAGTACTTTCTCTAGGGTGTATGCATATAGTGTTGTTGGAATTTTCTTTTTCCATATTGCAGTAAATATTAGCATGACAATTGGCTTATTCCCTGTTGTAGGCATTCCTTTGCCTTTAATTAGTTACGGAGGATCTTCCTTACTCACATTTACAGTACTCATCTTTATTTTATTAAGATTAGACGCAGACAGGCAGATGGTGCTTCGTTAATGCTTATTTTTGCGCCATGCATATTCATCCATTATCTGAAGGCAGTTTTACCATTGATCAAACCAAGGTATTTGTTCCATTTAATACTAGTATTGAAAATTTACAAGAACGTCCAAAAGGAAGTATACTAGTAGAAATACAGCCTTTTGTAATTATTACAGAGAAAGATATAATACTATTAGATACTGGATTAGGCTATCAAGGTAAATCTGGAAAATTACAAATACATGAAAATCTAATGTCACTTGGTATCGACCCTTCTAGTGTGACCAAAGTATTCATGAGTCATTTACACAAAGACCATTCTGGCGGTTTAACATATATAGATCCTATTAGCCAACAAAGATTTATCAGCTTTCCTTATGCAAAGCATTATATTCAAAAAAGAGAATTTGACTTTGCTATGGAAGGTGGCAAATCTTCTTATATTCCAGAACATGTAGCCATCTTTGAAGAATTTAGCGGAATGGAATGGTTAGAAGAAGACGAGGGGGTGATTGATCATTATATACATTACAAGTTAAGTGCTGGACATAGTAAATTTCATCAAGTAGCTTGGATTAAAGAACAAGATGAAATCATTTTCTTTGGCGGAGACGAAGCTCCTCAACTTCAGCAAATGCGTTCCAGATTTGTTGCTAAATATGATATGGATGGTAAGAAAGCCATGCAATGGAGACAATCTTGGTGGGAAGAAGGAAATAATGCAGGTTGGAAATTCGCTTTCTATCATGATATTAGTCATCCAACTTGGAAAACTAGTAGCAATATTTAAAACGAACATTCATTAGGAATCAATAGGGATAAGGGTTTCAAGCGATGCTGTTAATTATTTTGTACCTTTAGTGCAAGATGATGTCTAATTCTACCAATAATTACTCCATTCAATTTAGAAGAAATGTATCTGACAAATACATTATCTATAATAGTTTGTTTGCAGCTTTACCCTATTCTGGGATTGCGAATGTTGGTGCATTATTACCTATTATGTTACAAACCTGCGAAGAAGGTTATGCAAAAAGTAAATCTCCAACAGAAATTATTGACTATTTCTTTAAACAACATACTGCAGTTGCAACAGAAAAAGAAAAAATAGATCACTTGTTTAAGTATGTACAATACATGGAAAGACAGGTGGTATTATTTGATGCAATAGAAGATGCAGCATTTACATCAGTGAATGACATAGAAGGGGCAGGAAGTTTGAAGTCATTAATAAGAGAAGCTAGCTTTTCTGGAAAAACGCAGGCTTTAAAAAATAAATTAAAAGACTTTAAAGTTAGAATAGTATTAACTGCACATCCGACACAATTTTATCCAGCCAATGTTCTTGGAATTATACATGACATGGGTGACGCAATTGGAAAAAATGATTACCACACTATCAATCAATATATACAGCAATTAGGATTAACACCTTTTTTTAATAAAAAGCAGCCAAGTCCAACCGACGAAGCACAAGCCCTAATGTGGTATTTAGAAAATGTTTTCTATAATGCTGTAGGAAATATTTATGACACTATAGTTAGCAATGTATTTGATAATGATTACGAAGCTGCTAATCCTTTTATAGAATTAGGGTTCTGGCCTGGGGGAGATAGAGATGGTAATCCATTTGTGAATGCCGCGACAACGATCAAAGTAGCGCAGTTATTAAGAAGCAGTAGCATTGTTTGTTACTACAGAGATGTAAGAAAATTAAAAAGGAAATTAACTTTTGGCGGAGTAGATACCATTTTAAATAATTTGGAAGCAAGATTATACGAGAATGTATTTAGACCCGAGGACAGCAATCCTATTTCAAGTGAAGAAATCATAGGAAGCTTAACAACTATCAGACAAAAATTAATCAATGAAGATCATTCTCTTTACTTAAATAGGTTAGAGAGTTTATTGAATAAAGTAAAAATATTTGGCACCCATTTTGCATCCTTAGATATTAGACAAGATAGCAGAGTTCATCATGCAGTATTGATGGACCTTGGGGTACTACCTAGTAATTACAGTTCTTTATCGGACGCAGATAAAATAAAATTATTAGGGAACATCGAGGGCAAAATTAATCCAGCAGATTATACTGAAACTATTACTAAAGATACTATAGAAAGTATTTATGCTATTCAAGCTGTACAGGAAATGAACGGCGAAGCGGGTTGTCATAGATATATCATTAGTAACTGTCAAACTGCAGTGAATGTGATGGAATTATATGTATTAATTCGACTTTGCGGAATGGATCAGCATATAAGTAATATTGATATTGTTCCTTTATTTGAAACCATTAATGATTTATCAGCATCAGAAAAGATCATGGATACTTTGTATCAAGATCCAATATATGCGACACATCTACAAGCTAGAAAAAATCAACAACCTATCATGTTGGGATTTAGCGATGGGACAAAAGACGGAGGTTATTTACAAGCCAACTGGGGAATTTATAAAGCCAAAGAAGTATTGACAGCTATCTCCAGAAAGAATAATATTATTGTAAGCTTCTTTGATGGTAGAGGCGGCCCCCCATCTAGAGGTGGTGGAAAAACGCATCAGTTTTATGCATCCATGGGCAACCAAATTGAAAACAAAGAAATTCAATTAACGGTTCAAGGACAAACAATTACTTCAACATTTGGCACCATACAATCTGCTCAATATAATTTAGAACAATTATTAAGCGCAGGTGTGAGTCATGAATTATTTTCTGATGCAAGATTACAAATGTCTGCACAAGACAGATTGATATTGGAAGAATTAGGGAATATTAGTTATGCTATTTATCAGCAACTTAAAGAAAGTCCACTCTTCTTGCCTTATTTACAAAAATACAGTCCGCTAAATTATTATAGTAAAAGTAATATTGCTAGTAGACCAGCTAAAAGAGGTGCTGGCAATACATTGAAATTTGAAGATCTAAGAGCAATCCCTTTTGTTGGAAGCTGGAGTCAGTTAAAGCAGAATGTTCCTGGATATTATGGCGTAGGGACAGCTTTGCAAGTATTGAAAGAAAAAGGATTATGGAAAGAAGTGCAATCTCTATTTAATAATATTGCTTTCTTTAGAACACTCATAGATAATAGTATGATGAGTATGGTGAAATCAAATTTTGCTATCACCAAATACATAGATAACGACCCTCAATACAAAGACATTTGGAATAATATAAAAGAGGAGTTTTTATTGACCACTCAATTATACCTAGAATTAAGTGGCGGAAAAAGTTTAATGGAGAGCGATACAGTTGGCAAGCACTCTATTCTATTAAGGGACAGAATAGTTTTACCATTACTCACTATTCAACAATACGCATTAGGAAAAATGCAAGAACTTACTGTAGAGTCAGATGCTAAAAATGCTTATGAGAAATTATTAACAAGAACCATGTTTGGCATTATCAATGCTGCCAGAAATTCTGCATAATTGTTTTATACAGGCGCTTTCGTATCCTTCCACTTCCAAAGATGTAAACATGCATAGGTTTTAAAAGGGGTCCAACTTTCTGCTTTTTTAAGCATCTTGGTGCGTAATTCTTTTTTAGTCTCGTATTTAATCTTGTATAGTTTAATCATGGCTTGTTGAATGCCTAAATCATCTACTGCAAAAACGTCTTCATGCCCCAAGCTAAACATCAATAACATTTCAACAGTCCACCTCCCTACCCCTTTGATTTGAGTAAGCAATTCAATCACTTCCTCTGGAGGCATTTTGTATAGTTGTGTATCTGTAATCTTGTTTTCTAAAAAAAACCTAGCAACATTCTGTACATAGTTCACTTTATTATTACTTAGACCAATACTTTTTAAAACTATAGGATCTGTTGATAAAACCATTTCGCAGCTTGGCTCTTTGCCCCCATATAGATCCAAAAATCTTGTGAAGATAATTTTAGCTACCTGTGTACTCAATTGCTGACTTATAATACTCGCTATCAAACGAATAGGCGTATTCTTTCTTTTGGTTAAAACATGCTTATCCTCTTCTAATAATGCCGCTAATGCTTTATCCTTTTTTAAATGTAGTTTATAAGACATGCCGCAATTTAGGTTCTTTTATGTAATTTAGGTAAGCATAAATTCAAGCTATGAAAAAAATATTATTACTTACATGTATCATCATTTCATTGACAAGTAAGTCACAAACAAAAGACGAGCAAATCATTAGACATATGTTGTCAGACCAAATTAGCTTTTGGAATAAAGGAGATATCCCGGGATTTATGCAAGGATATTGGAACAATGACAGCCTTGTTTTTGTCGGAAAAAACGGACCCACCTATGGCTATAATAATACATTGCATAATTACCAGAAAAACTATCCCAACAAAGACTATATGGGTATCTTGAATTTTGATATTATTAGTGTTCAACCTATAGAGAAAGACCACTATTTTGTCATTGGAAAATTCATGTTACAAAGAAAAGTAGGTGACGCTAGCGGACACTTTACATTAATATTCAAAAGAATTAAAGGCGTTTGGAAAATTATTTCAGATCATAGTAGTTAAAGAAATCAATACTAATCTAAACTTTGTTTATTGGTAGCAGCTGCTTTCAAGATTCTATCAAATTGAGCAGGTGTAAGGTCATTATAAAAATAATATACAGGATCTACTTTAGTACCACGTTTAATAACTTCATAGTGACAATGTGGTCCAGTGCTTTTGCCTGTGCTTCCAATATACCCAATCACTTCCCCACGCTTAACTCTTTGGCCTGCTCTTGCTTTTACTCTTACCATATGCCCATAAAGGGTTTGATATCCATAGCCATGATTAATCACCACTTTATTTCCATATCCATCTGTATTAAAACCAGCAGCTTGTACAATACCGTCCGCAGTGGCATAAATTGGTGTACCAGAAGGGGCCGCAAAATCTAACCCTGCATGTAATCTATAGTCTTTATATAATGGATCTACTCTATAACCAAAACCAGATGCTACTCTATTTAAACTTTTATTACTCACTGGTTGAATTGCAGGAATTGCTTTTAATAATTTCTCCTTATTCTTCACCATATCCGTAATCTCTTCAAAAGACTTGGTTTGGTATGCCATTCGCATACTTAAGTTATTCAATTGACCCACCATACTTTCCAACAAGTCTGAACTACTAAGGTTTTGAATTAATTGAACCTCTTTTTTCGCCTCCATTGCCTTTACTCTTGCGCTATCAGGAATAGGGTCTGCCTCAAATATGGAACGGTATACATCATTGTCTCTATTGACCAATTCATTCATTTGCAGTTCCAACTGCTTTACACGTTCTTGAATGACACTATAACTTTCTTTATAAGATTGGTTTTGTTGACGTAACAACTTTTCTTTTGGAGAGTCGATATATTGAAACATGATAATTACAATAATAACACCTGTTACTATTGAGGCCGCAATAAAACCAAAGGTCTGTAATAAGCGTACACGAAGGGGCACTTCCACTTTTTCAAATCGAAGCGTATGGGTATTAAAGAAATATTTTATTTTCTTCATCTCAATTACGTGATAAATATGTCCAAATTGGCTAAAAAAGGGCCTATTTCCTTACCTTTGAAGCTCTTAAAAAACTTTACAAATATAGCTTTTTAAGTCAGCATTAGCTTAAAATTCCAACACATGATGACCAGTTCAGAAATTAGACAGCAGTTTTTAGATTTTTTTGCATCCAAAGGGCATGCAATTGTTCCGTCTGCACCAATAGTAATTAAAAATGATCCAACCTTATTATTTACAAATGCGGGCATGAATCAATTTAAAGATTATTTCTTAGGCAATCAGACGCCTAGTCATCCAAGAATTGCAGATACACAAAAATGTTTAAGAGTAAGTGGAAAGCATAACGATCTGGAAGAAGTGGGTGTAGATACATACCACCATACCATGTTTGAAATGTTGGGTAACTGGAGTTTCGGAAATTACTTTAAACCAGAAGCGATTGAGTGGTCTTGGGAATTATTAACCAAGGTATATAAATTAGATCCTGCTAGATTATATGTTTCAGTATTCGAAGGAGATCCTTCAGAAAATTTACCTCCTTCAAGTATTGCATTAGCTGAATGGAAAAAATGGGTATCAGAAGATAAAATTATTTATGGATCCAAGAAAGATAATTTCTGGGAAATGGGAGATACAGGTCCATGTGGGCCTTGTAGTGAGATACATGTAGACATGCGTTCAGAAGAAGAGATAGCACAAATACCTGGAAGAGACTTAGTGAATAAAGACCATCCTCAAGTAATTGAAATCTGGAATAATGTATTCATACAATACAATAGAAAAAAAGACGGAAGTCTGGAACCATTGCCAGCAAAGCACGTAGATACTGGAATGGGTTTTGAAAGATTAGTACGTGTTATTCAAGGAAAGAAAAGTAACTATGATACAGATGTGTTTACTGGTACTATAGATATTGTTGCACAAATTACAGGCAAGCATTATGATTTTAGTGATAGTAAAGAAGCAGTAGCTTTTAGAGTAATCGCAGACCATATTCGCGCCATTGCCTTTACTATTGCAGATGGACAATTACCTTCCAATACAGGTGCAGGTTATGTAATTAGAAGAATCTTAAGAAGAGCAGTTAGATACTACTACTCTTATTTAGATTATAAACAACCATTACTACACCAATTAATGCCAGCATTGGCAAAACAATTTGAAAATGTATTTCCTGAACTACATAGTCAATTAGATTTTGTAAGTAAGGTAGTCAAAGAAGAAGAGGAAGGATTTTTAAGAACCTTAGAGAAGGGCTTAAAGAGAATGGATGATATAATTGGTTCGCACCAAAAAGGATCTACCATTGAGGGTAAATTGGTATTTGAATTATTTGATACTTATGGATTCCCTGTCGACTTAACAAGATTAATTGCTAGTGAAAACTATTTAGAAGTAGACGAAGCTGGTTTTGATATAGAAATGAAGCAGCAGAAAGATAGAAGTCGAGCTGCCACAGCAGTTGATACCGGGGACTGGATCATGGTGGGAGAAGATACCGCTACCCAATTTATTGGCTACAATCAAACCAGTACTGAAACCAATATTGTAAAATACAGAAATGTAAAAGCAAAAGGTAAAGAAGCCTACCAATGGGTATTGGCATCTACCCCATTTTATGCAGAAAGCGGAGGACAGGTTGGTGATAAAGGTAGTTTTGCATTTGAAGATGGATCTATTATTGAAGTAACTGATACTAAAAAAGAGAATAATTTATTTATTCATTTTACAGATAGTTTACCAAAAACAATTGGCACAAAGATTACTGCTTCAGTAGATGCAAACCTGAGAGCCAATACAACCAAGCATCACTCTGCAACGCATTTATTACATGCAGCTTTAAGAAATGTATTAGGTAAGCATGTGGCACAAAAAGGAAGTTTGGTGAACGACCAACAATTACGTTTCGACTTCTCCCATTTTGCAAAAATGACAGACACAGAAATTAGTTCTGTAGAGAAAATAGTGAACGATAAGATTAAAGAAAATGTTCCTGTGGTGATTAATGAAATGAGCAAGGACGAAGCTATTGCATTAGGTGCTATGGCATTGTTTGGAGAGAAATATGGAGATAAAGTTAGAGTAGTAGTGATGGACCCTAATTATTCTATTGAATTATGTGGCGGTACCCATGTTGGACATACAGGAGAAATTGGTGCCTTTATTTTAAAAGCAGAGTCCTCTGTTGCTGCTGGTGTGAGAAGAGTAGAAGCAGTAGTTGGTGCTGCTGCAGCTTTGCATTTAACAGAAGTCAAAGAAAAATTACATAAACAAATAGTGCAGCTTACAGAAGCGTGTGCTGGCATTGCTGCAAAAATGAATGCAAGTTTTACAGCGCCTGAGTGGAATGAAGAATCTAGTATAGATATATTAAATGACACTATCAATGCATTACAAGCAAGTCAAAAAGATTTATCTAAAAAATTAGAAAGCCAAGAAGCATTATTAGTTAATGAATTATTTGAACAATATAAAACTGCATTTGTAACTATCAATGATATTGAATTCTTAGGTGTTCAATTACAATTAAGTAATGCAGATCATTTAAAAAAATTAGCACTTCAATTAAATAGTTTGCATACAACTGCTGTAGTGATATTAACGGCAGAAGCCAATGGCAAAGCGAATGTGGCACTTTCTATAAGTGAGTCTTTGGTAAATAGTAAAAACTGGCAGGCTCCTACTATCATTAAAGAAAAAATTGCCCCATTAATCAAAGGTGGTGGAGGTGGCCAAAAGACATTAGCGACTGCTGGTGGACAGGATGCCAGCCAATTAGACAAAGTAATCGAAGTAGTAAAATCTCTCTTATAATCTCTCTCTTATAATAAGTATAGCTTACTATTAAAAGCTTAATAATCAAACCCTTAGCTCTTAAAAGAGTTAGGGGTTTATTTTTTATAAAAATTTAACATTTGCGAATTGTTTCGTAGATAATATTTTTCCTTATTTTTGATCTACAAAACATTTCGTATTTAAAACAAGCATTATGAAGAAGATACTATTTGGACTAACTATTATAACTGCAATGGCTTTTCAAAGTCAGGCACAAGAAGTAGTGGTAATTAAAAAAAACAGCAAAGACACGGCTGATAAACCATTAATGGTTATCGATGGTGTAATTAACGAGAAAAAGAATATGAATGATATTTCACCTAATGATATTCAATCAATAGATGTATTAAAAGGTCCATCCGCGAAAAATAAATACGGAACTAAAGGCGAAAAAGGAGTAGTAGAAATTACTACCAAAAAAATGACTAAGCCTACAAGAGTGGGCGTGGAAGTGGATACTTCTAATTTTACCATTATTTCTAAAGTTGGAAATGAATCAGATACATCCAATATTTCAATCATAGTAGATGGTGATCAAATTATGGTAAATGGTGAAAGAGTGAATAGTGATGATCCAAGATTAAAGAAAATAAAAAGAATAAAAGTATTGGGCGGACCACTGTCACCATTAGCTCCTCCTCCCCCTCCAACAAATAAGGCATTCTTAGGCGTTGCTACTAAAGCATCTCCTGAAGGAGCATTAGTTATGGGAGTAAGTGAAGAAAGCCCTGCAGCCAAAGCTGGATTAAAAGAAGAAGATATTATTACTAAAATCAATAATAACAAGGTGGAAGGTCCTGGTGACTTATTTGAGCAGATTAGCAAATTTAAACCTGAAGATAAAATCAAAGTAGAGTTCTTAAGAGAAGGTAAAAAGAATCAAAAAGAAATTGTACTTGAAAAAAATAAAATGGCTGCATTAGCAGGGCCTGAATATCCAATGGAAGGATATAATAATGAAGTAGATGTTTTCAATTTCGATAACGATAATTTCAACAGAAACTTTAATAAGAATTTCAGAAAAGGATTTGCATTACCTAATCTTCCTAATTTAGAAGGTATCGATGTAATCACAAAAAAGCCAAAATTAGGTATCTCCATTGAGGATCTAGAAGAAGGCAATGGCGTTAAAATTACCATGGTAAATAAATACTCCCCTGCTGACAAAGCTGGATTAAAAGTGGGTGACATTATTACTACTGTAGACAAGCATGAAGTAAAAGAAGTGAACGATATTAAATGGCAATACTTTGAAGCAGGCCAGACAATCAAGATGGGCATTAGTAGAAATAAAGAAAGCAAAACCATCGAGATTAAGCTACCAAAAAAGATAAATTCTGCAGATTTATAGAATATAAACGTATTCATTTGCTTAGCCCTTCCATGTATTTGGAGGGGCTTTTTTATGTCAAAGCCTTTTAAATTAGTACTTTTGTGCTATGGCAGAAGGAAATAAATATGAGGCCGTAATTGGTTTAGAAATACATGTACAATTAGCCACTAATAGTAAACTATTTTGTGGTGACGCAACAAGTTTTGGTGCAGAGCCCAATAGCCATATTAGCCCTATTACCTTGGGCCATCCAGGAACACTTCCAAAGACCAATGCTAAAGCAGTTGAATTTGCCATAAAAATGGGTTTAGCATGCGAATCGATAATTGAAAAAAACAACTACTTCGCAAGAAAAAATTATTTCTACCCCGACTTACCAAAAGGTTATCAAATATCACAACATACCACTCCTATTTGTGTAGGTGGCAAAGTAGCTATACAATTAAATGGGAAAAGCAGTTTTGTGCAATTAAACAGAATTCATTTAGAAGAAGATGCCGGTAAAAGTATTCATGATATTTCCCCTACCGATACCTGTGTAGATTTAAATAGAGCAGGCACTCCTTTAATTGAGATAGTAACAGAGCCTTGTTTACATTCGGCAGAAGAGGCTTTTCAATATGTAACTGAAGTAAGAAAACTAGTAAGATGGTTAGGGGTTTGTGATGGTAATATGGAAGAAGGAAGTTTAAGATGTGATGCCAATATTTCTGTAAGACTAAAAGGGGCTACATCTTTAGGTACTAAAGTGGAAGTTAAAAACTTAAACTCTATAAGAAATATTAAAAAAGCGATAGAATTTGAGATTGAAAGATTAATTGGATTAGTAGAAGCAGGAGAAACAATTATACAACAGACTAGAAGTTTTGATGCAAATAACGATACCACATTTGCTATTAGAGATAAAGAAGATGCGAATGATTACCGCTATTTTCCCGACCCGGATTTAGCACCATTTCATTTGACAGACGACTATATTAATACAATTAAAGCCACGCTTCCAGCATTGCCTAACCAATTGAAAGCAACATGGAAAACTAGTTTAGGATTATCTGATTACGATGTTGATCAAATCACAGAAAACAAAGATGAAGCCGACTTTTTTGCTAATTGGATACAAACTACAACACATTATAAAGCTGCAGTGAACTGGATTTTAGGGCCAATTAGAGAATATCTACATGAAACTGGATTGACCTATACTGAATTGAATAAATCAATTACTCAATTAAATGAAATACTTGACTTAATTGAGTCTAATCAATTAAGTTTTGCCAATGCAACAGGAAAGGTTTTTAGAGGAATAGTTGGTACAAATATACAAGCACTATTATTTGCACAAGAACATCAATTGATTCAAAACAATTCCTCTGACACTATTAGTCAATGGGTAGAGCAGGTATTAAATGCACACCCAGAAAAAGTAGCAGAATATAAGAAAGGTAAAAAGGGATTAATTGGCGTGTTTATTGGAGAAGTTAAAAAACTGAGTAAAGGCCAAGCCGATCCTAAAATCACTACACAAATATTAGAACAAAAATTAGCTAAATAACTATATGAAAAATAAAATTTTCCAAATAAGCTGCCTAATGATACTTATTGTATTTAGCAGCTGTGGTAACAAAAATCAAGAATCTAGGTATAATGTTGCTGGTACAATAACCCACGCAACAGCGCAAAAACTATTACTGCAAGAAATACCTTACGGTGGTAAACCTATCATTACTTTAGATTCTATAAGCCTAAAAGAAGATGGGAAGTTCAGTTTCGACTTTATTGCAAAACAAGAAGGTATCTATAGAATAGCCACTGAAAAAGATCTGGAGATTTTATTTATCAATGATGAGGAGAATATTCAAATCAATGCAGATGCTAATGATTATAACAGTTATCAAATAAAAGGATCAAAAAATAGTGAGGGTTTATTAAAATTCTTAAAAGTGTATAGACAAAAGGATTCTTCCATTTTTGCCACTTTGTATAATTTAGACGCATTACAAAATCAACAAGGCAAGGACAGTACTATCTATTGGTTGCAAAAACAAAAAACCGACAAGATTACTGCATTGAACCAGTTTATAGAAAAAACAGTTACCACAGAAACTAGTCCAGCATTCATCTACTATGCATTAGGTTTAGGTATAAGATCTATGGAAGCAGCACAAGTTTTAGCTATGGCCAAATTGGCTGCTGAAAGAACAAAAGCTAGCCCATTAATGGATTTTGTAACCATATTAAGTTCACAAGTGCAAGCTAATACTAGCTCAGGGCCTATCGAGGCGGGACAAATGGCACCAGAAATTGCCCTGCAAGATGTGGATGGTAAAATCATCACGCTAAGTAGTTTGAAAGGTAAATATGTATTAGTAGACTTTTGGGCTTCTTGGTGTGGGCCATGCAGAGGAGAAAATCCAAATGTTGTAGCAAATTATGAAAAGTATAAAAATAAAAACTTTACAGTTTTAGGCGTTTCTTTAGACGATGACAAAGCAAGTTGGATAGACGCCATTAAAACTGATAAATTAAACTGGCAACATATTAGCGATCTAAAAAAATGGGAAAGCATTGTAGTAGGAGCTTATCAAATTGAAGGCATTCCATTTAATGTATTACTAGATCCGTCAGGAAAGATAATTGCTAAAGATTTAAGAGGACCAGCACTTGGAACTACTCTAGAAACGCTTTTGAAATAATTAGCCTGCTCTTACAAAAAAACCGTCTATACTCTAGACGGTTTTTTTATTCCCCTTTATAAATGTTTTTATTAATGCAGGCAATAAAACTAAATTAGTTAGGGTACTTACTATCAATGTCAAAGAAGTTAACCAACCTAATGCCTTGGTACCACCAAAATCACTGAAACAAAAAATAACAAAGCCAGCCACCAAGACTAAGGAAGTATATATAATACTGATACCAGTATGCCTGATGGTTTGTATAAGGGTGTTATTTACTTGATAGTTTAAATGAGGCAATTCTTGTTTATAATTCACTAAAAAACGAATAGTGACATCTATGGCAATACCCAAGGCAACGCTAAAAACTAAAACAGTCGATGGTTTTAAAGCTACACCTGTCCAGCCCATTATGCCCGCTGTAATAAAAAGCGGAATAATATTAGGAATTAAAGAACACATTAATATTGGGAAAGACCTGAACAAGAAAATCATGCAGATCGCAATTAATAAAAATGCCCAAAAAATAGATTCACTCAATCCTTTGATAATAAAATTACTTCCTTCTAAAAATGTTACGCTACTCCCAGTAATTTGAACATGATATTTGGCTGTATCAAATAATACATTGGTTACACTATCTATTTTTGCTAAAAACAAAGGCAATTTAGCACTGCCTATATCTTTCATGTTTACTGAAATTCTAGTCGCTTTTTTGTCTTTATCAATAAACTTATTCAATAAAGCCTCAGGCCCTTTACTATTAGAAGGCTTAACCGAAGAAGAATCAATTGGCTTAGGTGAAATATAGGGAGCGATAAAAGCCATTTCTGTACCTGTTGGGATAGCATAAGCAAGGCTATCTCCATCATAAAAAGCTTGTTTAGCAAATTTAATGCCATCCAGTAAGCCTAATGGTTTTCCTAATTCGGGCTGTGCTTGTAAAAAATAATCTAGTTCATCAATTTTCTCTAAAGGCTTCAAACTCTTTGTTAAACCATTTTTCTTTTTACTATCAATCACTATTTCTAATGGCATAACTCCACCCGCATTCTGTTCAAACCATTTAAGGTCTGTATATAATTTGTCCTTTTTAGGCAAATCATCTACTATAAATGCTTCCTTCTTTATTTGAACAAGTCCAAATGATGATACAATCACTAATATAATTGTTATACCGAAAACCCATTTAGTATGTTCAAAAGTCCAGCGCTCAATTTTTACTAATAATTTTTCAAGTATTGGATTGTCTAAATAGCTAACATGTTTAGGCTCTGGCACTTTTAGATAAGATAATACAGGTGGGATAAAGAAAAGGCTAATAAAGAATAAAGCCATAATATTCAATCCAGATACCCAGCCAAACTCTTTTAAAAGTGGACTCTTAGTTAAAGCAAATACAAAAAAGCCAATGGCTGCAGTGATATTACAAAACAAAGTAACAATACCCATTCGGCCCACCATTTGAATAAGTGCTTTTTCTTTATCCTGAGTTTCTTTATAAGAAGTATGGTATTTGTTTAGAAAGTAAATACAGTTGGGAATTCCTATCACTACAATCAATGGTGGAATTAAAGCAGTTAATAAAGTTATTTTTTGCCCTAATAAAACCATTGTTCCAAAACTCCATATAACTCCCATTATGACTACAGTTAAACTCATCAACATGGCCGGTATGGATCTAAAAAATAACAACAAAGTAATAGCAGATAAAACCAAAGAGCCAATTAAAAACCAGAACATCTCTTTTTTAATTCTATCGGCCATTATAGTTCGTATATAAGGCAGGCCACTTATATGTAAATCATATTTAGTCGCCTCTTTGTATACATTCAATTTGGACTCCAATGTTTGTATAATCTTAGTTCTTGCTCCACTATTGATAGAGTCAGGAATAAAACTAATGGCCATGATATAAGAACTACTATCTGGATTATACAATAAGTTTTTATAAAAAGGCAATGATTCAAAAACCTGCTTATCTGCGATTAAGGCACTGTCATTATTATAAGGGGCATGAAAAATACTCTTTCCTTTAAACTTAAAATTAACAGTGTCTTTATTAATAGCATAAGCACTTGGGACACCTAGCACATCCGTTACGCCTGGAATAGCTTTTATAGATTGTTGTAATTGCTCTAAGGCATTGAAATTATTTGTAGTATATAAATCCTTTGTTTGAAATCCTACTACCATTGTAGTACCATCTACCCCAAACTGATGTACAAAATCTTTATAAATTTTGAATGTAGGATTGTCTTCAGGAATGGCTTTAGTAAATTCATAACTCAATTTTACTTGAACAGCAAAATAACCCATCAATAAAGTAACTGCTGTTAACAAGATCAAACTTGTACGTCTGTATTGCAATATTTTTTGCCCTAAACGATACCACATATTCAATTGAATTAGATCACTTAAAAATTAGATCACCCAAAAATAAGCCATTACTTGCGTAAGAAAGCCAATTAATAAGCCTGCTATTAATTCTTGTCGAGTATGATCGCTAACAAGCATTCGTGCACTTACAACAAGCGCAGTGATTAATACTGCCATTAATGCCCAAATGGCATTGTCAATAGGATAATGAAAACCAACAATCATCACAGCGGTTAATAATCCACCCACACCCATTGTGTGCAAGCTAACTTTAATAAAATTATTGGCAATTAATCCAATGGCTGTTGCAATGAAAATCCCAAAATAGAAGAACTTCAAGGCAATTGGTTGGTCTGTAAAGTTTCTGCTTAAATAATACATCCACCAATAAAAAAACATGGTGATTACATAAGGTATAATACGCTCTTTCTGTGTTCTTAAAAAAATACTATCACTCAATTTTAAGCGCCACATTAAAAAAACAGCAAAAGCAGGGAAAAAGGCGGTTAACCAAAATACACTAAATAATCTTAAAGTAAGCTGCCATTCTGTAATTCCAACAAATTCAAAAGGTAATACACGCATTAAATACAACATAAAATAAGTTGGTATAAATAATGGATGTAAAATATAAGAAAGAAATTGTCCTGTATATCTTAATACTGCTGGAGTGTTATTTTGCATAGATACTTTGAGTAATGATTAAAGTTCTTTTCTAAGTCTGGCAACCGGTATATTTAATAGTTCTCTATATTTAGCAACAGTTCTTCTTGCAATATTATATCCCTTCTCTTGCAATAAATCGGTTAGTTCATCATCACTTAAAGGCTTCTGCTTGTCTTCAGAATCAATTAATTCAACTAATATAGCTTTTACTTCTTTGGTGCTTACTTCTTCACCAGTATCTGTGGTAAGAGACTCGCTAAAAAAATACTTTAATAAATAGGTTCCAAATTCTGTTTGCACATATTTACTATTTGCAACCCTACTTACTGTAGATACATCTAATTTAGTTTTAGAAGCGATGTCTTTTAGAATCATAGGTTTTAACTGAGTAGGATCCCCGCTTAAAAAGAAAGCTTCTTGATGTACAATTATTGCATTCATAGTAAGTAAAAGTGTTTGTTGTCTTTGCAAAATCATTTCAATAAACCATTTTGCTGAGTCTATCTTTTGCTTTATGAAAAACACTGCTTCTTTCTGCGCCTTGTCCTGTTTTTTACTCCCCTCATATTCTTTAAGCATCATTTTATAGTCGTCACTAATAATTAAAGGGGGCGCATTTCTGCTATTCAAAGAAAGTTCTAGTTTGTTATTATTAATTAAAACGGTAAAATCAGGTATGATATACATTTCAGCTTCGTTATTACTTGCCGTATCTGCTCCTGGCTTAGGATTCAAAGAAACAATCTGATGCAACACTTCTTTCATAGTTGCTTCATCTAAATGAATACTTTTTTGAATTTTATCGTAATGTTTACGAGTAAACTCGTCAAAATATTTTTCTAGTATAGTAATGGCCATTTTTAGCACATCTACTTTTTCATTATCCTCAAGCTTTCTTTTTAATTGTATTAACAAACACTCTTGTAAGTTTCTAGCGGCAATTCCTGCAGGTTCAAATTTTTGAATCAATGATAAAACTTCTTCAATTTGTTTTTCTTCAACCCACATGCTTTGCTTGAAAGCCAGGTCATCTGCAATAGATTGAAGAGCTCTTCTTAAATAGCCATCATCGTCAAGGCTACCTATAATTTGTTCCGCAATTTTAAAGGGGGTTTCTTCCAAGTCAAGCATACTCAACTGATCCATTAATTGATCGTTTAAACTAAGCTCTGCTTTAATGGGAATAACTTTATCATTATCTAATTCTGGATAATAATCATCTTTGGTTTTGTAATCCGCTATCTCTCCATCATCATCATAAGTGTACTCGCTAATTTCTTCATTGCTCATTTCATATTCATCCACCGGGATAGCTTCCTCTTCTTGTAAATCATTGATTAAATCATCATTATTGTCTTCGCTCAATTCATTATCCAATAATTCTGAATTTAATTCTAAAGCAGGATTCTCTTCTAGCTCTTCTTTTACTCTTTGTTCAATTTGGGCAGAGGGAATTTGCAACAATTTCATCAATTGAATCTGCTGTGGCGACAACCTTTGAAGTTGTCTTTGCTGCATTGACTGCCCTAGTGACATACTTAAAAAATTATGAAACTGCTTCTTTCAACACTTGTAAAAATTGCGCGCCTTTAGCGTGAACTTGTTCTTCAGTCCAAACTAAACTTATGGCGGTAGACACACATCTACTCATGATTGCATCACTTGCCGCAAACTCTGTATTACTCAGTTTTTGTAAAGCGATTTTTTGAGCATCATTTAAAGCATATAAACTTTGTACATTTTTTAAATGATCCCATTTCTTAATATAATGCCAATTATTAGCAAACCAATAAAAATTACCTGCGAAAATGCCTGCGGCTTTTAAAGCTTCAATTGCTTTTTCTGTTTTTTCTTGCGATGGTAAGAACCAAGATAAGAAACTTCCACTATCCCCTATTGGGTCTGGTACCACTCTGAAACTAATGCCAGGCACTTGTTCCATATAGGATCTTAAAATTTGATTATTCTTTCTTTGTATTGCTAGAAATGTATCCAGCTTTCTTATTTGCGCTAAACCAACAGCAGCATGTAATTCACTAATTCTAAAATTATATCCTAAGAAAGGATGTAAATCAGCACCTCTATCCACGCCTAGGTGATCATGTCCATGATCTGTAAATGCATCACATTTAGTATACACTGTTTGATCATTTGTCATTACCACACCACCTTCTCCACAAGTTATCATTTTAACAAAGTCAAAAGAGAATGTTCCAGCATGTCCAATAGTACCTAAATGTTTTCCCTTATATGTTCCACCAATACTCTGACAAGCGTCTTCTAATAAGATAAGTCCATGTTGATCGCATAATGCTTTTAGCGCATCCAAGTCTGCCATACTTCCACACATATGAACAGGCATTATACATTTAGTCTTTGGGGTAATGGCTGCTTTAACGGCCTTTGGATCCAAAGTCAAAGTTTCATCTATATCCACCAATACAGGTACTGCACCCATACTTAAAACCGCTTCAAAACTCGCCACAAAAGTAAAAGCAGGCATAATTACTTCGTCACCTGCTCCAATACCTAATGATGCCATCGCTGTAGTTAATGCTGCAGTGCCACTAGATGTTAACTGAGCATATCCAGTACCAAAAGTGCTACAAATAGCAGCTTCTAACTCTTTGGATTTCCAGATACCTTTACGAGGGCCATCAAATCCATAACGCATTAAAATACCTGTCTCCAGGACATCATTTACTTCTTTTCTTTCT
>Ga0222712_10000977_pt1 | contig 36461 bp, 39 predicted proteins | sample C33_657DmetaG_FD_165043 | JGI IMG/M metagenome (GOLD analysis project Ga0222712, IMG submission 165043) | Estuarine water microbial communities from San Francisco Bay, California, United States - C33_657D | ecosystem: Environmental > Aquatic > Marine > Unclassified | place: USA: California... | reverse complement strand
TGGCGATGGGTGCGCCGCTGCCAGAGCCGCGAGGTGCCCATTCGATGTACTGACGCACATAGGCCACAGGGATCACCGTGATGCCGTCTTTGCCGTTGTACAGCTCGCCTGTCACGCTGTTCATAATGAACCCAGGCATCGCGCCTTCCACCTCACCCACTTCAGGGCTGGTGCTGGTGAGCAGCTTCAGGAACGGAAGCGCAAAGTCTTCCTGGCCCATGCCGTCAAAGCCGCTGTTAGCGTCTTGCTCGAAATCACCGGCCAGGGCCAGTGCATATTCTTTGGTCTCTTGTACCGCAACTTGATTTTTGCTCATGATTCAATTTCCTTTGATTACGCTGATTTGATGGTAGCTTTTTGGCCAACGTGAACTCCAAAAAGCTCAGTGGGTAGCTCGTTGCCGCGCTCCACCTGCTCTCGAACCCAGGCTTTCAAGGTCTGGGATTCGATCTTCTGCGCTTGCTCCACAGGGTAGTTTTGCTCGCGCAGTTGATTCAGGAGTGCCTCGCACAGCTTGTCCTCATTGCGGCCAAACCGTACTGACACAGTGTTCTTGATGATGTCATCGAAGCCCCGCTCACGAAGCCACTCGTAGGCCTCAGCACGCTTTTCCTCGGGGATGCTGGCACCGTAGAAGGGTTTGACGGTGATCTGACTGCCGTCCACCATCTTGAACTCCTTCAGGCCCAGCTCCTGCAACATGGCAGGAATGGTTTCCTCGAGCAACTTGCGCTGCTGCTTCTTGCGCTCATCAAGGATAGCCTCGATGTCGAGGATTTCTTTCTCGAGCTCTTTCGCACGCTTGGCCAATGCGCCAACAGAGGACAGGTCCTCGTCTTTGACTTGCAAGGCACCAGCGTCTTGCTCAAACATATCGGTGAATTTACTCATCTCTTTCTCCATTCTCGGTGATGTCAATCTTAACAGGGATGTACAGCTTCTCGCGGCGATCCCACTTGAGAGCTGTGAAGCGGCCAGCGTTATAGAAAGCAGCTATCGAGCAGGCCAAGCCAATAGCTACAGGGTCCCCTGTCAGTAACAGGAAATCCTGATCCTTGTAATCCCGCAGCTTGCGCCGCAGGGTCCGAACCGTGGGGATCGTACTGAATGCGATCTGGGTGTTTGAAGGCAGCAAGACCTTCATATCACCAAAGCGCATCGCAGGTGCGATGTCATGATTCGGCATCTCTTGAACAACAAATACGGTGGGCATGTACGCTCTCCTTTCTCAAACCGTGCTCATAGTGTACACTACTCCGCAGGGTTGTCAACACCCTTTTTCAAGAAAGGAAGAAAGAAATGGAATATTTTTTGGAGCAGTACCCATTCAAGAACAAACCGTACCTGCATCAAGCAGCGTACCTGCAACGCTTCTGGGAAAACCCAGAGGCTGCGCTGTTCGCCGACATGGGCACAGGCAAGTCATTCATGCTCATCAACAACGCTGCGATGCTCTACGACAAGGGCAAGATCAACGCGATGCTGGTGATAGCACCGAAGGGCGTCTATCGCAACTGGTACACAGGGCAAATCCCTGAGCACATGCCTGCACACATCACCTACACGATGGCGTGCTGGTCACCCACGCCACGCAAGGCGGAGCGAGAGGAGATGGACCGCATGCTCAATGCGGTGGACACTCTGCGCATCCTGGTGATGAACATCGAGGCGTTCAGCACTGAGAAGGGCGTCAACTTTGCCAAGACCTTCCTGCGGGTCACCGATGCCTACATGGCAATCGATGAGAGCACCACCATCAAGACTCCGAATGCCAAGCGCACGAAGAGCGTGATCAAGGTGGGCAAGGAAGCTCGGTATCGTCGCATCGCCACAGGCTCGCCGGTGACCAAGTCACCCCTGGACCTCTACAGCCAGTGCGAGTTCCTGTCGCCTACGTGTCTCAACTACTTCAGCTACTTTGCCTTCCAAGCGCGGTACGCGATCCTCGTCGAGCGCAAGCTGCCGACCCACACCTTCAAGCAGATCGTCGGCTACCGCCACCTGGATGAACTGCAAAAGAAGCTCAACGGTTTTAGCTTTCGCGTGACCAAGGAAGAGTGCCTGGACCTGCCCGACAAAGTGTTCACACGTCGAGAGATCGAGCTCACCGATGAGCAACGCAAGGCCTATGACCAGATGAAGCTCATGGCACTGACCCTGATCGACGGCAACCTCATGTCCACCAACAACGCCCTGACCCAGATCATGCGTCTGCATCAGATCGTCTGTGGCCACGTGAAGTACGACGACGGCAGGCAGGAGGACATCCCCAGCAACCGAGTCAAGGAGCTGCTGTCCACGATTGAGGAATGCACTGGCAAGGTCATCATCTGGGCCAACTACCGCCGCGACATTGAGAACATCAAGAAGGCGTTGGCCGAGGCTCACGGCATGACCACGGTGGCCACCTACTACGGCGACACCGAAGCTGAGGAGCGACAGGAGATCGTCAACCGGTTCCAGGACCCTGACAGTGATCTGCGCTTCTTCGTGGGCAATCCCCGCACCGGGGGCTACGGCCTGACCTTGACAGCTGCGCACACCGTGATCTACTACAGCAACAACTTCGACCTAGAAGTGCGGCTGCAGAGTGAGGACCGGGCCCACCGCATCGGGCAAACCAACAAGGTGACCTACATCGATTTCATCAGCCCTGGCACCGTGGATGAGCACATCGTCAAGGCGCTTCGCAACAAGATCAACATCGCCTCGCAGGTGCTGGGCGAAGACCTCAAAGACTGGATCAAATAATGCAGCTGATTCCCATTCGCAAAAAGTACGTGTACGAAAGATTGGAAAGAATCGACAGGTCCTCGGGACGTGTTTACAAAGCCTTCAATATCGACATACCGATGCCGAGTGTGACCACCATTCTGGACGGCACCAAGGACAAGTCATCGTTGAAGGATTGGGAAGAGCGGGTTGGCAAAGAGGAGGCAGACCGAATCCGCAACGAAGCAGCAACGGTGGGCACACACATGCACAACGTCATTGAGCGGCTGCTTCTGAACAGGCCTCTGGACACGCCCCGCACATGGCTACAGGTCAAGGGCTACCGCATGGGACACCAGCTCATCGAATGGTTCTTCCCGGATGTGGACGAGGTCTGGGGTACAGAGGTGCCGCTGTATGTGCCCAACACCTATGCGGGCACGTCAGACTGTGTTGGCGTCTATAAGGGAAAACCCTCAATCATTGATTTCAAGCAAACCAACAAGCCCAAGAAGCGCGAGTGGATTGAGGACTACTTCCTGCAATTGGCCGCGTACTCCGAGGCGCACGACAAGGTTCACGGGACGAGCATCGACCAGGGCGTCATCATGATGATGTCCCAAGATGGGACACCGCAGGAGTTTGTCACCGCTGGCCGGGAGTTCAATCAATACAAGGACATGTGGTGGCGGCGTGTTGAACAGCACCAAAAAAAGAGCCAAGGTCTTGTGGACCCTGGCTCAAGTGCCATCATTCAGGAGACCGTCGAAAAACCATGATGGCAACTGCAACTTTTACTTGCGTTTAGCGGCGCGGATATTGTCCACCATGTTGGGGTAGGGGCGGCCAGCTTTCTTGGCTGCCGCCTTTGCTGCTGCCTTCTTGGCAGGGCTGAGCTTTTTGGGTGCTCCGAGGCCCTTGGGCCGGGGTTTGTCCCACACTTCTTTTTTCATATTGGCTCCTATGAGTTGAACAAAACGAGTTCGTCGCGGCGTCGGTTCTGCAGGCCTTTGAGTATTTTCCCACCGGCCATGCAATACTTCATCAGTTCCTGTCCAGCGCCTTCTTTATCACCGCGAAGCAGTTTCTGACGAAGCGTCGAACGCTGGAGTGTTCCCAGGCCGACGTTAAAAGCAAAAGACACAAGAGCATCAAAATTGCCTTGGGTGAGAGGTACTGGGCAATACTGCGCCACTCCACGTTCAAACCTAGCAAGGTCGCTTCTGAGAATCCCATCAACTTCTTCCATTGAAAATACCCGGTCATCCTCCGGGCGCAGGGGGACCGACATGCGGTCCTCTAGTTTCAGTTTTCCCTGTTCGGGGTATAGCACATGGCCCACGCCAATTGTCCAAAGTTTTGCCGGACAACGATATGCCTTCTGTCGTACACCCTCGTGGTGCATGATCATCTTGATGGCTTTGGGGCTGACGTTCATTTGCCGAATGCCCGACCACCAAAATGAAATGCGATGATGCTAGCAAACAGCGCTTGGGTCTCATCGTCCCACAGTTGGTCAGCCATGTCTTGGAACCCAACGCCGGTTGTGATGCCGTGCCACACCAGGGCGGTGTCAATCCCGACCAGGAGGAAAAAGAACCCGTAGGTAATGGCGGGGCGGACGCTGGCCCGGAAGTTTTTCATCCACTGGCTCGTACCCTCATTGAGGGCTGTGTCGTGCGCGTAGATGGCTTGCATCTCTGCCTGCTGGGCTGCAATCAGGGACTGCTTTTCAGCCGACTTGGTTTCGATCTCAAGCTGCTGCGTATGGATGTTCTCCACCCGCTCTTGGGCCTCAAAGCCTAGCTTGCGCATCTCCAACTCCCGGGCGATCTGCATCTGGGCCAACTCAAGCTCATGCTTTTTATCGCTGCGATCCTGGAAGAATTCCAGCAACTTAGGCAAGCCGCCCATCAGGAAAGAAATCAAAGTGGATAGTAGTGTCAGCATTAATAACTCTTTTTAGTTAACATTGATGAAGCGATAGTCATAAGGGACTGGATGTCCTCTATGCTCTCAGGTCGATCCTTGAACCCGACGGTAATTTGACCGATGAAGCGTGTTGCGTCCGGTGGTACAGAGATTCGACAGCCAAAGGTGACACCGACTTCGACGTACCACAAGCCGATTTCGCTTTGTGGCTTGTGGTAATCACCGCATGGCGTTTCTCCCGCCATAAGTTTGACAACGTCTGCGTTATTGTTGGGGTTCTGGGTAAAGAGACCGACATCGATGCCCTCCAATCTTTTGTCTCGTCCGTCCTTGGTGAATGCCCGGTACAGGACGCGAGTACCGAACAGGGGGTTAACCTTGAAGATTGACACTGTATGGGCACCGCCGTACTTTATTAGCACCGCCGCCGCATCCTCAACCCTAGACTCATTGATCGTGGGCAGCTTCTGGCTTTCCTTGTAAGCCCCGACCAACAGCTCCTGGTTGGCATACACAAACCAAGCGCAGAACCCAAACACAAACATGATGAGCAATGCGATCAGCTTAAAAGGGCTGTCCACATACGACAGTATGCGGTCCAACACTCCCAGCGTCTTGTCCTGCTCACTCATTTCCACAGCCCTTTCGATATGCCCCACTGGACCAACCAGTACATGCCCAGGCCAAACGCTGCTATAACCGCCACAGAAAGCTGGATGTCCTGGATCATATCCTTGCGGTCCTGCGCCTTGGCTGCGTCAATGATCTTCTGCTTGACGGCTTCTGTTTCTTCCTTGGCGATCTGCTTTCGCATCTCCTCTCGGGTCTTGACCATATCATCCCAGAGCTTCCCTTGGCCCGACCACACCAGCATTTCGTACAACTCGTACTCGTGCCGCTCCAGCTCTCGCCGTTTTTGAACTACCTCAAATGCCTCAGCAGTCAGCTCAGCATCTGTCTTCTTGGGCTTGACCCCGTTGGCCTTGTCCCACAGTGCCTCACGCTTTTCGCGCTCCTTGACCGCCTCGGCCTTCTCAATGACCGCCTTCTGTTCAAAGTAGCCCGCGATACTCTGGGCTATCTCGTTGGTGTCCTTGCCGAGCTTGATAACCTCCTTGATGGTGGCTACCGCAGCCTTGGCCCCGGCAAACGCAAGGCCGATAGTGATCGGGTCCACATCGTCATCTCAGGTGGCGCAGCTTGTACAGCGTGCTCAGGAACGTCTCCACAGCGGTGTCAATCAGATTCTGGATGGCGGTGTCCTTCTTGTCCACCGCGTCATAGCGAATCTTTTCAATGTCGTCCAGCAGCTGCTCCAATACCTTGACCGGGTCCTCTTCCTTGACCATGGGCAGATACGGGATGTCAATGATGTCGTGGCGGCCCTGATAGGCTTCGACTATCGCATCGGCGTTGTCGATAATTTCTGTGTAAAACTCGCCCAGTGCAGAGTGCTTGGCAAAGCTCCCGGCACCCGTGACACGCAGGTGCTCCCGGTGCGCATACTCCCGCGCCAGGAACATCGTGCCAATCATGCGTCCAATCATTTCCATTGCTTACTCCGTTCTTACTGCTGCGGCTTTTGGGCCATGGCTTGCCGTTGTTGCAGCAATCCGCTGATGGGATCGTTCGGGAACATGGCTGGATACATCAAGGGCACCTGCCCCATGCCACCTCCCTGCTGGACCTGGGGAGTGGTCGGCATGCGCGGATTGAAGTTCGTGCCACGGGTAGGCGGTGCCGGGGGTAGTTGGCGCAGCATCTGGCTGGCACTTGTTCCACGTGAAACAGGCAGACCCTCCATACCGGCCACCGGGGATTTCTTCCCCTCCTGCATGAGGTCGCCTGCCTCTTGCGCCGCACCACGAAGGGGGGCCATCGTAGCGTTGGTGATTACCGACTTTGGAATGCCGATGTTTTCCAAGGCCTTGGTCACTTTCTTGGCGTCCGCAGGGGTGCTGATGTGAGTGACCTGCTTGGCGAACTCTTCGCTTTCCAGCGCCCGGGTAAAGATGCGCTTGTACAGCTGGTTCTCCAAGCTGCCGGTCATCCGCACCAGCAGGGCCAGGGCCCCCGTTTCAGGGGAAATGCGACCGACCATTGCTTCGCGGGCCGTGGTTGTCAGGAATTGAATACCGGTGCCAAAGGTGCGGCGCAGGGCCTCGTCCATCGACTCAAACGCCGGAATCTGGCCGGTCACATTGGCAAATGCATTCACCCGACGCTGAAGATCGGCTAGGGTCTTCAGGTTGTCCAGATGCTCGGTCCCGCCAAACAACACCTTCAACGCCCGCTCGTTGTTGTCCAGGAACGCCTTCAAGCCTCCGCCGCCCTGAGCACCCTGTGTGGCAATGTCGTACACCGAACGGCGCAAGGCATCCACCATCTCGGGATTCGGGCTCATGGCATCCACCAGCTTGCGCATGATGGCGGGGTCCCTCAATGCATCCTGGAGCACGAGGCGCGGATCAGCCTCGGGGCGCACGGCCTTGGCCAGCACCCGGTCCAGTTCGTTATCCTGAGCAGCCGTGGCGCGACGGTCCAGTTCGCCTAAGCGCTTGACATAGTCGTCGGCCAAGGCCACCTCGTCGTTGAGCTTGGCTTTGATATTGTCAGGCAGGGCGTCAACAATGTTGCGGTTCTTGTCCAGCACCGAGCGCAGCATCTTGGGATCGACGATGCCGTCCTTGTTGACGACATTCTTGGAACGCAGCCAATCAATCGTGCCCTTCATCAACAGGTCAGAAGACTGCTGATCGGGGCCAAGGATGGCGGACACGCTCCGCAGGCTTTCGACGTTCTTAAATGCGTTGCGCAACAGGTCTTCGTTAGGTAGCAAGTACTCACGACCACCGCGCTTGACCTGAGTCATCAGCAAGGGCAACGTGCTGTCATAGACGCTCTTGTAGTCGTCGATGAGGGTCTTCATCGCCTCGTACTCCCCCTTGAGCCGTGGTGCGTGGCCCAGGACCAGTTTCTCAACATCCCGGAACACCGCATCGCCGGTATCCATGATGCGCTGAGCGTCCGTTTGGCGCACCCGGTTGTTTCCGAGCATTGCGGCGTTGTACTTGTTCAGCGAGTCGTTGCGGAATCGCTGAGCAGCGGTCAAGTAATCCAGCGCCTCAGGGGTATTCAGGTCAATCTTGGTGCTGTCAGAAGCGATGCGAGCAGCATCCTCACGCAGCTGTGCGGGATTGATTACGATCTTGCGACCAGGAATGATGGAGGGAACAGAAATGTTGCCCTGTGCATCGGGTTTCGGAGCCAGTTCCGCGAGCCCCGGTGTGCGCTTGCCGCCACGGGGTTTTTCGCCCTTGACCAGCGTCATCACAGAGTCGCGCAACGCGGTCATGACCTCGGGGTCCAGCTCTCGTCCCATTGCTCCGATCTGCTGCGCCAGCGCATCATCAACAAGACCGGTCAGGGCTTGCCCTTCCAAACGCTCACGCTGACGCAACTGCCCCTGAACAAAGTTGTCTAGGAGACGAATTGGCTCAGGCATCGGCGTGCGCAGGGATGGGCGCTCGACCTTGTACTTCTTGATTAGCTCAAGCACGGCTTGTTCCATGTCCTGCGACTGGAACAACGATTTCCCATCTTCCCGGGTAGGCAGCGGAGTTCCATCAGGAGCGGTGGCTTGTTTGAGTCCCATGCGTGACAGGACGTTCTGCCGCATGCTGTTATCCGCTTCCATGCGAGCTTGGATCACGCCGCGCAACTCATTGTTGAGCATGTCCAGGTTCTGTGGTCCGAGGCGCTCGGCCACCGCAGCGACTTCCGCATCCGTCATGTCTTTTTTCTGCCGCAGCAAGCCTTCAAAGAAGGCCAAGCGGTCTGCCTGTGCTGCCTGGAACGCGGTCATGGCTTCTTGGCGAGCCTGCGGGGCCAGACTAGAAAACAGATTGCTCAGTGCTTCCTGATTCTGGTTGATGCGTTGCTTGACGCTTTCCAGCTCCTTGGGACCTAGTTGCTCGAGCAGCTTCAGCTTTTCTTGCACCAACGGCGCGTACATCGTCTTCTCAGCCGCATCGAACACGAAGCCTGCCTCAGCAAAGCGTGGATCAGCCATGGCTTTTTCGAGAGCCTGCAGGGCTTCTTGTGCTTCTTTGCTCTCAGCGATCGGACCGAACACCTGCGTCAACTTGCGCTCGGCGTTTTTGATCAGCATCTTCGGAACGATGTTGACCAACGGCAGTCGCCAACCAGACGGAGCAGCACCAAGGACTTCCTTTTCAATGTCGCTCAAGTTTGCATTCGGGCCAGTCATCTGCTCCTTGGTCCACGCAGCGGCTTTCGCGGTGGGGGACAGGTTGAGCAGTTTCTTGCCTGCGCCCATACTGCCAGACATGGCTAACGGCACGCCGATAAAAGCAGCGGTGGGCAGCAGTTCTTTGTATATCGCCTTGCTTGGATTGGCATCATCCACGTTTTCTTCTACGGCCTGACGAAGGGCTTCCCAGCCTGCACCAAACGCCACGTCCATTGCCGCCGCTTTGGCGGGGCTCTTCTGGATAAATTTGATGGTGTCGTCCGCAATACCACGCAAAATGCCTGCCGCAGGCTGTGCAGCAGTGACCATGGGCCGCGTAGCAGCCATGTAGCCCAGCACTCCGGTGACGGGAAGGGCGTTGCCTACGCCTTCACCAATTGCACGTGCGTAGCGCTCACCTGAGTTCTTAGGAGCCACTTCGCCACGGTTGAAGAACTTGGTGAACTGGAAAACCTGATTCTCATCTAAGCCCAGGCCCCGCCCAATGACTCGTTGCGCGGCATCAGGCAGAGAAAAAAGTGCAGAGTTAAACCCCCAGGAGGCATTGTTGATTAAGCCTTTGACCTTGTCCGCGCCTTCGGTAATCTGCTCTGGAGCACCGGCTTTGCGGGGGTCAACGGCGGTAGGCGCACCTTCGGCACGCCCAACAATCTCGCCAGTGGTCATATCGACCATCTGGCCCTGGGTGTTCATGATCGTAGGCATTACTGGACCAATCCTCTGAGTTGAGTTGGGTTGAATCCCTGTATAGAACCGTTGGGCATACGGATATAAACCGTGGCCCGTGGGTCCTGAATCTTGCCAATCGTACTACCAAGGAAGTTGTACATGCGTTTTGCCTGAGCTTCGTCCTGCGGAATCTGGAACGGATCAGACTTGGTTCCCGTGTTTGGCGTGGCCATCACGTAGTCGTTAGCCTCATAGCCCAGCTGAGTCAACACCTGCTGGCGAGCGTTACGCAGCATAGCTTCCATGCTGTTGAACTGCTTGGCGGCCAGCTCCTTATCAGAGAAGAACTTAGTCGGATCGCTGATGCCTTTGGCGGTATCACGTGCCCATTCTTGTTCCTGCACCGCAACCCGGCCACCATCATTGGCCGAAGCCATGTTCTTCAGGATGGAGTTCATGCCGGTGCTGATACGAGTTGAAGCATCCGTCAGGTTCACATCAGGGCGAACAACGGCGGAGGGCAGCACGGGCACCAAGAGGTTGTTGACCTTGTCCGAGAACCATGCGCCGGGGCCATAGGCCTGAGAGTACACTCCCTTGAGGTTGTCAAGGGTAGACAGGCTATTGTCCAGTGAACGCAACGTGGAGGTGAGCTTCGTGCGCTCGCCCTTGTCGGTTTCCACCGAAGTAGGAGCCTGCCCCCGATTCTCGACAAACGGGTTGTCAGTCGGACGCAGCGTCCAACGGCTACCAATTGCGGATTGGACGGTGGGGTTGTTGGGGTCAATTGAAACACCCTTGTAGCCGCCACCCTTGGTCTCGGAAACGACAAGGCCTGCGCCGCCATCCTTGAGAACACCCCCGCCCTGCTTGACCTGCTCAGCAAGCAAGCGATAGTCGCCTTTGAGCAACTCGAGTTTGAGTTGCTGAGCATATTTGTCCTGCTCTTGTACGTCGTTGACGGCTTGAGACAGGGCGGCAGTATCAATCTTGATCTGTCGATCCTTGGCCTGCGCCAGCAGTGCCATGAAGCCCTGCGGAATACCACTTGCAGCTTCGGCAAGCATAGACATTGGCGTGGAGCCCGCACGAGGAGCCATACCTGCATATTTGAAGCCAGCATCAGCCAGCATCAGCAGCGCGTTGGTCTCCATGTCGCCTTTAGCATCGCCAAGCAATTCCTTGTACAAAGGAGCGTATTCTTTCTGCGCGGCCTTGATGCGCTCCATACGGGACATCGCAGGCTCAAGTGTTGGCTTGGCCACATTGGGAGTAACAGGGGCAAGAGCGTCCCGCTCCTGTTGCTCAGCCAGTTTTTGTTGGATGAAGTCACCCAACGGATCAGCGCTCGGAGCAGCGGCTGCAGGCGTTGCAGGAGCCACAGTTGGTTTGCCTGGAGCAGCAGGCGGGGCAGCGCGAGCGGGAGTACCCGATTGGGATTGATCCGGCATGTCCGACATATTGACAATTGCCTGGGCTATTTGATCATTGCTGAGTCGATCCAAGCTGGCCATGGGGATGCTTCTATCCCGGGTACGGTAGTACTCTTGCTCAAACCGCTGCATCAGCTCTTGACGGGCGGGATCAACCTGATCCCCCATCATGCCTTTGTACACGCCGCTTGCGCCAATCATGCCTGCGCCTATTGCGGCAGCGGGGGCAGCTAGAGTACCTGCACGGCCTGCCATAGTGGTCACTTGAGGACCAACAAGATTGGATAGGTGCTGGGTCAGCGTTGGGTACTTCAGGATTTGTTCTGCAGTGTACCGACCGCCTTCGCCACGCACATTCTCAAAGATCGGACGGAAAGTCTGGGGGAAACCCTGAGACATCAATCGACCACCCAGAGCATTTGCTTCCATGCCCAAGGTGCTGAGCTTGTCTGCGCCCATCTGAGCAAAACGCATCATCGGATTCACAAATGCTCCAGCAAAAGCATGCATTGGAGGCAGCCCATCAGGGGTCATCGGCTCCACGGCACCGCCGTGGGCGTACTGTTGGGGCGGAGCCTGCTCAGCCCCGCCCTGGGGAAAAGGGGGAGCACTCGCCATACCCGGGGGCATGGCCGCTGCAATGCCTTGAGGACCGGCGGGAGGTTGTCCAGGAGCCTGTTGTTCTGGAGCACCGGGGGGCGTCATGCCCTGGGCCTCGGGCAGGCTACCAATGCCCTGTTGTTGAGCGCCCTGTTGTGCCCCTAACTGCATCTGCAGCATGGCCAACACCTCAGGAGGCGTTTCCATGGCGGCTTCTTCGCCCACCATTTGAGCCAGCTCTTGGTAGCGGGCATCCACCGATCGCATATCCCCGCGCAGCGTGTTCATCAGGATTTCAGGATTCTGGGGCGTGCGGGCCATCTGGGGCATCTCTTCAGAGGCCTCTTCAGGCTCAGGCATCTCGCCCATGTCCTCCATCTCAAAGCCAGAAAGGATGCCAGAGTTACGGGCATCCTTGGACAAGGGCATTGCGAACATCGCTCGCTTGAGGATATCTTCTTTCATCATTGATCCTTAAAACAGACCGGACCTGTTTGCGGCGGCGGCAGTTGCACCAATACCTGTGGCTAGGCCAGCAATCTGCTGGAACGGGCTGGGAGTCGCCTGTGCCTGCTGGGTAACGGCCATCTGCGTCGAAGGTGCGCCCTTGTAGATGTCGGACTGGAAAGCCAGTTGCTGATAGGGCTGCATCGCGTTCTGCATTTGGGTGGAGCGCAGGGCGTCCAATTCGGCTTGGTACTGCCTCTGCTGCTGGCTGCCCATGTTGTACAGGAAGTTGATGTCGTTCTGGCCCAACTGCTGAGCTGTCTGGCCCAAAGCGGCTTGTTGAACGCCCATGTTGCCAATCTGCGTGCCCAAAGAACCGAGGCCCTGGGACATCTGCTGGCCAATACCAAACTGCTGTGCGGCCAAGTTGCCGATGCCCTGACCAAGGTTCCCCAATTGGTTAGCGGCGGCCAACCCTGCTTGTTGCTGCTGTTGAGCGGCAGCAAGAGCCTGGGCGTAGTTTTGCGCCATGGACTGGCCAATTGCTTGGTTCTGCATTTGCGCCAGATTGCGACTCATCTCAGCACGTTGCACGCCTTCACGGCTGCCACCAAAGGCACCGGCTCTCACCGCCTGTGCGTTCATGCCCTGCTGTTGAATCTGAGCCTGCCTGCCCATTTCCCCCAACTGCTGCTGTAGCACCATGTCGTTGTAAGGGTTCATGTACTGGCCGATTTGCTGAGCGCCGATCGGTTGGCTCTGGCGCAGCGTGTTCATCGCCGCCATGTTGTACGCCTGCTGGGCAGGAGCAAACTGACCTCGAGTATCTGATCCGCGCAGCACGTCAGCCGCTTCGCCAAGCGTGCCAGTACCAGCCGCCAGGGATTGCGCACCTCCTTGCAGATAGGGCGCAAACGCCCCGATGCCTGCTCGTCCGGCTCCCAGCGCGTCCAGTTGGTCCTGGGACATCCCTGCCACTTGGTAAGCGGGCAGTTGAGGAGGAGAGGAGCCAAGTGCTTGCGCAGACTTCATCAAGCCTAGCTTGTAGGCTTCGATGTCCGGCGCTTCCCGGACGTACTGTTCTGTGATATTGGAGGCAGATGCGCCAGTAGTTGCCATGTTTATCCCCGTGAAGCGTTGCGCTCGAGTTGATGCATGAGGGCGTACATTTTCTTCGCCCCAGCTCTGCGGTCACCTTTGCCTGCGCCACGAACAGCCTTGGCCGTCATGACAAATTCGCCATCAGAGAGCATCGCAGGGATGGAATCCGACTTCTCGGTTCCAGGGCCACTGATCTGTCCAGTACGACGAGGATACCCGCCCTCGGCAAAAGAGGCAAGGCCTTGACGAGCAAACGGCGACATCATTTGTTGTCGGAATTGTGAGTTGTATAAAGAAGGATACAACCGGGCCGCCAAGGAAGAAATTCCGCTAGATGCGGGCATCGAAGGTGGCATATTCCCAAGCGTCGGGGCTTGCATCGCTGCGGGCGGTGTTCGGGCAGTTAGCGCCGGAGCCGAAGAAGCTGCAGGGGCGGTTAGCGCTGGGGCCGAAGAAGCTGCAGGGGCAGCCGCCGGAGCAGCAGTTGCCGGAGCGGCGGGAGTAGTCGTTACTTTGTTCACCGTATTGCGGACAAGTCCCAAAATGCGGTCAGCGAGGCCTCCAAACCAGAAGTGCTGCACAGGAACGCCCGCAATCCCTTGACTTCCCATGCCGCCTTCGGAAGGAGGAGCATTGAAGTCCACAGGGCCTCCCGAGGCGCTTTGCATTTCCATCATGCCACCGTCCGCCGCGTAGCGGGGAAGGAAGTTGTACGGCGACTGCGGCTGCATGAAGGTGTACATGCTGGCCGTGTTGTAAGGCTGGTAAATAGGCCCTTGTTGCTGGCTTACTGCCCCTTGCGGTGCAGCATAGTAGCTGGGCATAAAGGTGGATGACGTACCCGGCATTGCCTGACGAACATCCGCCATGGTGCCTCGCGGCGTCCAGGGGGAGCCCCCGGCGATATTGCCGCTGGCATCGTACTGCACCCCAGGCAGATTCTGGGTGATGTACTGGCTGGGGTTGGCGCGGATTAGGTCCTCACCGGGGTTCCCGGCCAGCTTCTCAGCCAGCGCAGACGGGGGCAACGGGGTGGGCTTAAATCCACCGGCCAGTGCAGCAGCGCCCAATCCGACGCCTACCATGGGGCCATAAGTAGACAAAAGCCCAGGTGAGGCGTTCTTAAAAGCAGTTGCCAAGGGCGAGCCTGCCGGAGCATTCAAAATCTGCTCCTGAGTCACGCCAGGGAACTGCTCTTGTACGGTTCTTACAGCCTCTCCCATGCCCCGCTGTTGGATTCCAGAGGGAGACAGGTGTTGTTTGTATAGGTCCTTGGCCCCTTCGTAGGCCGAAGAAGCCATGTTTTGCATCTTGCTCAGAGGCGTTTCATACTGGTTGAACTCCGGGCCAAGAGCAGCGATGCCTTGTTGGGGGCCCATGGCGGCAGGGGCCTGAGGTCCTTGAGGCGTCATCCCCGGTGCAGCGTTGGCGGCGGCAGGAGGCGGCGGTGCGGTGGGATCGGTGGGTTGATTACCGGCCCCACTTGCCATTTGTTGTCGAATTTCTTCAACCGTCATGGGCTTGCCATCCACCACAGGAGCGCCTTCTCCGGTGGGAACAGGAGCAGGGTTGCTGGCAAGATTGATTGCCCCTGCAATTACGCTCTGCGTCAAACCGGACTTAATTGAATCTTGTAGGCTCTGGCCTGACAGTTTGCCAATACCTGCGCCAACTATGCCTGCGCCCAGCGCGGCCTGTCCTGCAGCACTTGTAACGCCAACAGCGTTACCAGCATATTTACCAACGTCTCCGCCCAAGGAAGCGGAGAAATACGAGGTTGCACCGGCTTTTAGAACGTCCTTAAGATTTCCGCCCATCGCAGCGGTGACGAGGCCAGAGGCAAGGCCTGCAGCGGCAGCGGTACTTCCGACCAGACCCATGCCGGTAACGCCAAAGGCCCCAGGGCCGAGGAACGTGGCCAAGGCAGCGGTTGCCAAGACCCTACCAAGCGGGCTGCTCAAAATTGGTTTGACGGCATCCGCAACTGCGCTGGTGACACTGCGGGCCACGCTCACCACAGCACGGGCAGGGGCCGTTACTGTGTCACGAAAGCTAGTCCACCAGCCATATTCGGGCAGGCCGGTGGCAGGGTTGATGGTCCCCGTACCGCCTTTTTTGCGCAGCATCCGAGCTTCTTGGGGCGTAATGTGCGCCAGCATCGTATCGCGGTTACGGCCCTGAGAAGCCACCATACGAGCAGCTTCGGCAATACCCCCACGCGCCATCGTGGCAGGGGGCATTGGCATTTGAGCCATCATTTCCCGGCTATTGCCTGCCTGACGCTCTTTTTTGGCCTGGAGGAACACCATGCCCAAAGCTGCAATCAGCTCGGGATCATACTTTTCGGGCAGCATGCCCTCATCAATAACGCCATGCTGAACTAGATCAGCCACTTTTTCTGCGTACTCTTCCGGGTGATCGTGCAGATACTGGAAGATTTGGATCATTGCATCCAGCTGCTCATCCGGCAACTGGTCCAGCATCGGGGTCAGCTGGGCCATCAGTTGTTGGAGCTGCCCGCTTGCCTCAGGATTGGCATCCTGCAGGGCCCCCATGATGGCGTCTTGGGAATCGTCAATAGACAGCTGCGGAGCGGCTTCTTGGCCCCCTTGTGGCAGGGACATAATGCCTTGTTGTTCAGTGGCCATGGGGGTTCCTTTGCAGGGCGTAAGAGTGGGTGAATCGTATCATGAGGAGGGTTTTCCGACAATCAGGACTGGCGTCACTGCGTCAGGTCGTAGAAAGAAATTGAGCCGAGGCCGTCGCCCGTGGTTGCGCCAGAAACTGTGCGCACCCCAAGCGTGAAAATATCGCTCACTCCAGCAATGGACGCGCCCAGCTGCAAGTCCCAGTTGTAGCCAGTTGCGGCACTTGTTTGGCCAATCCCGCCGCTGCCGGTAGCCGTGACGTAGTCCGTCTGCACAATCGTTCCAATCGAGCTGATGGCGGTCGCCGCAACGTCGTATTCCACATTGCTGTCAGAAGGGACGGTGGCTGCCCAGGTTGCCCCAGTCAAAGTCGGATTTTTCAGCAAAACCACTTCATAGTTCTGGCTGGTTGTGGGGAGGAACTGGACCCGGTTGGGCAGCACTACTGCGCCTGTGCGGCCAGAAGCCAAACGGATCGACACAATTGGGAAGAATGTGGCCGCTGTACTGATGGTCGTAAAGATTGTGGTGCGTCGCGCCACATGATCAATTGAGGTCTGCTCAAAGCCGCCCTCTGAAACGACGGAGCAGCAAATCTGCGTCAAGGATGCAGCCACAGCAGCAGTCGAAGTGATCTCGTAGCGCACCGGCAAAATTGCCGTAGTCATGTACACCGTGGTTCCATAGACGTTTGCAGTGTTGAACGTATGGCAAACAATGTACTCGCCATTGATGATGAACCCGCAACGGACAGAGCCCACGCCCAGCCATTCAAAGTCCATCCACAAAATCTGCGGGTGGGTCAGGTCCAACGTAAGACCACTGGCCCCGGTTCCATCTAGCTTGTCGCCGTTCCAGTTTGCTTGGGCCACGGCCCGGGAGTCGTCTACAGAACCGCCGGTATAGGAGCGCATCACAAACGAATTGGTGGATGCCGTGCGTTGAAAGAAAACCCCGTTCTGCGTATTGAAGTACCCGACCCTTTGAGTAAGATTGGCGGAGGTGTTGTTGTCCATTTGGAACGTAGCCAACACCAAAAGGCCCTTCCCCGGCTGGTACGGAAAGGAACGAAATGTCTGACGAACCACAGACCCAACCCCGCCACCAGTCACGCTCAGGCTGACACTAGATTGGTTGGTATTGAATGTGGATGATCCGGTGCCCGTGGTCGATGTATCAAATTGAATATCTGCACCGTATCGACTTTGGCTGTCGAACAACGTGTACGGCTCGCTTACCCGTTGACGGCCAAAAGCATCAAGTGCCGTGGCGGGGAGTGAGATGGGGAAGTCTGAGGAGGTGGTCATGAGCTGTCCCACAATCTTGTTGAGCTGGTTGAAGTACAGCCGCAGCACGTTGTTGAGCTGTTCCTGATACTGGGAGTTATAGTCCTTTGGTGCCAATGGCAAGTTCGGAGGCACAACTCGGGTGAGCTGTGCTTCAGTGGTGACGATCAAGGTTGACATCAGTCGTCCTTACCTGCGCCCATCGGCGCGGATGTCAATCCGAGGCACGCCAAGCTGCCACGCGACCCCCAGGCCAGAAGACTCGATCTTGAACGCCATCTGGCGACCACGGATGCGTACATAGACCTGCTCAGTGAACTGCTGCACAGTGTATGTGCGCTGGTTTTGGTAGTTCTGGGCACTCGTGACCGGTGGGTTTGCAGATGTCCCATAGTTAGAGCCAGGGAACTGGCGCGGGCGAACCGTGAGGTCTACAACAGGATTGTTCACGTCGGAGCCATCAAACGTCAGATCAGGAATGATTCGCCACACAAATCCAAAGTTATGGCCATCACCAATATCAAAATCAGAGGACTGCACGTAAGCATAAATAGGCGTTGCCGGATTGGTTGTGCCGTCGTCGTTACCCACTTCTTGATTTAACAAAACCCCACAAGGATCGACCGTATCGCCTTTAATCAGAATGGAAGTAGGAATTGAAAGTGGGTTGCTTACGGTATAGGTTCCAGTCCCCCCTGTTCCGCTAACGAAAGCGGTAATCGTGGTGCCCGTAGGAACTCCTTGTCCAACTAATGCCATGTTATTGACAATCGTGCCAGCTGTAATCTGGGTAACTGTCAGTGTCGTACCAGAAATGGTTCCATAGAAGGTCGGAACGGAATAGGTCACGGCAATTGGAGACTCACGAAGTGCGGTGTCCAACCATGCAGTGCGAGTCATGGTCCCGTAATACCAAATATTGTCCAAGTGATTAAACACCACATACCGATCAATCACGTCTGAATTTGCGGAGCAGTAGAACCACCAAACCTCGTTGTAGGCCTCATTGGTTGTCGCAAAAAACTGCGACTCTTGGTCCAGGTTGATGTCGTCGAACACATACTGTCGCAGCGTGCAAGGAAGTGTTTCTACACGACCGGTGTACATGTAGAACTTGTCGGTGCCCATCCAATAGGTCACGTTGTTAGCCACCGCGCAGACGTTGGGACCAGCAACTGAAAAGTTGTCTCCCAAAATCTGGAAGCCCCACACATACGGCGGGCCAAGGTACTGCATGGAGTACAAGGCCGTGTCCGTCCACACCAAGATTTCCTGACGAGTCTGAATCACCGTGACAATAGTGGAACCCCGGCTCAGGCGGTAGCTACCCGCCTGATTGGTCGCTTCTGGCCACCAAATAGAGGGGTCTTCCTGATCTGACCAACGAACCAGCAACGGGTCCTGAGCAGAAGGCGCGGCCCCTCCCTTTGTTGCTGGAAGATCGTTCACACCAAATGCCAGAACAAATCGAGAAGAGTCAGACACCGTGGCACAGTTGGCCACTGTGGGACACGAAGAGTCACACACAAACGAGCCGCTCTTTGTAACGACCGTGGCTCCCGGACCAAGGTATTGGGCACGGTTGAACACTGAAGTAACAGCGGCATTCGCCCAGTAATACAACGATCCACCGCGAGGATTGATGATCAAATCCTCACCAAAATTGGTCTGTGTCCACGTGCGAAGCTGAATGCCCGCAGTAGCAGCCGCTGTGGAAGCGACCCCCCAGCCGGTGGCAGAGGCCGAATACTGAGAGACAGTACTGCCTCCGGCATGCGAGCTGACCACGCCGTTGTATCCACGAACACAGCCTGTGAAAGATGTTGCTGTTTTGCCCGTGTAGGAAATGACTTCACTGTCAATCGCAAACGTCCCCGTCGCGGTAAAAGACGCAGCACTGCCGACGTTAATCACCACGGTGGAATATTGAATTACCCCCGTAGCATCACTGTGAGAAGCGGCGGTTGAACTGGATGCGCCCCGGGTGCATCCAGTCAATGTGATGGCGGTCTTCCCGGTATAAGAGATGATTTCCGAATCAATCAACACGCTGCCCGAAGCCGTCAACGCTGCCGTCGTGGCCACAGTGATGGTGGTCGCTGTACTGGTAATTGCTCCGTTGAGCGTGGTGTTTCCTACAGTGGCCAAAGACCCCGTCAGCGTGGTGGTGCTCTGCGGACCAAGGGACCCGCCCCAGCCACCTGCTCCCCAGCCCACACCGACTGTGTATACCTCAGCACCAATGTTAATCTGGTACTTTGCGGTTACCGCACCGCCGCCGTTCCCAACGTCTCCCGCCGAGGCGTTTACAGAAACGGTGATGCTGTACTGGTTCCCGTTGATGTAGGTGACACGATATTCTTGGTTCAGGATGGCAGCCGTGATGTTCCCACCAAGGCCCGTGGCCCCCGAGAACTGCACAAAGTCTCCCGTCTGCACTCCGTTTGCGGTGTCATTCACCACAATAATGTTTGATCCAGCCGTGGCGGCGAACGTGACCGCACCTGGAGTAGATTCTGTGGCCCGCAGCGGGGTCACATCATAAAAATAGCCTCCTGGGCCGTTCTGGATGTAAAACTTTAGGTTGGTTCCTAGCCCCAACAGGTTGTATCCAGCAAGGTTGACCCAGTTCCACAGCGAACGGCAAACCCCCCAGTACGATCCGGTAGGAGGGGCAAGCTCCCCAATAAAAGTGGTCGTGTCTGCCGTACCCTGGTCCAGGGTCCAGCCACCAATTTTTTCTGGATACCCGGAACGAAACCGAGTCTTGTCTGACTCAAAATAACCGCCCTCATTGGCAAGAGACGTGCCTTCCCGGTTGATACCAGGGCGGAGAGCAATTTTTTGTAGTGGCATGTCGCTTTCCGATCAGTTGGTGGCTATTTTCCTCTGAACAACAGTTGGCCGCAACCCTCAGATGGAAGGATTGCCCTCCAGTGTCACTGCAGGGGCCATCATGGCGGCAATCTGCGCCTCAATTTCTTCCGGGGACAGCATGGGTTCCCCAGTGGGGGCATACCATAGCATTCCGCCATCTTCTTGAAAATCCACCACGGTATACAGGGTGCCGTGGTTATGACGGTGGAGGTACTCTTCAAATGCCTGCTTGGCAATAAATGCTGTCGCTTCTTCCGGCGTTTCCAAAAAAACGTACTCCTGAGTTTTGAGGTCTCTAATTCCAAATTTCTTTGTCATGAAATTGCTCCATAGAATACGCCGGTACTCCCACCAGTGTTGACAGTGTAGCCATTTAAGGCAACAGCTTTTCCGCCGCTGCCCCCCGTATATGCAATAGAGCCCACGTACCCCTCGCCGCCAACGGCTCCAAATCCGCCACCGCCCCCACCACCGCCAGATTGGCTCGGGGTGCCTGATACATACACAGCGTCATTTCCGTTTGTCATGATTCCAGCAGAGTATCTTCCACCCTGGCCGCCGTTACTACCGTAAATAGTGACCCTGCCACCGCCCCCGCCCCCGGCCCCGCCGCCTCGTCCATATTGGCTCCCGGCGGTCGAAAGCCCCCCGGCCCCGCCGCTGCCAAATACACTATATCCGCCTCCACCGCCACTGCCCCAGCTGACCGACCCCGTGGTGTTGTTATAGCCGTCGCCGCCAGACCCGCTAGGGGGTGTTCCCCCGGAGCCCCCAAAAGGCGTATTTTGAGACCATCCGCCCCATCCGCCGCCTGCTCCCCCGCCGCCACCAGCGTAACCAGTGCCGCCACCGCCGCCACCGCCGCAGATATACCCTTGATTAACCAGAAAGAGGACGCCTGCCCCGGGGAGGCTCAATGTAGCTCCTAAATAGATGGCATGGCCTCCGGCATTGCCGTTCTTGCCCCACGCTGCCGTATTCTGCTCCCCTCCTCTTCCGCCTCCGCCAAAGATTTTTGCAGTGGAGGTGACGTTTATGGTCAGCCCTCCCGGCCAGGAGCCATCTACAGTCAAGGCGGGAATACCGGAAGCGGTGCTTGCAATGTAGCAGTTGTCAATTGTCACAGTAGCAATAGATGACCCGTTCCATCCATTCGCCAGTGCCCATGTGCGAAGATTGGTGCCGTTAGTGAGAGTATTTGTTGAATATGTCCCTGCCCATGCGCTCGACTTGCCCTGCAGGTCATTCATGCCAATCGCGCCCGTTGGAACCCCTGCCAGCGATCGAACTGCAGCATCCCCCAGGCTGATTGTGGCGGTAGAGGCGTACCCGAGCTCGGTGTTCACCTCCGACATCGAAATGGTTCCGACTGGTAGTGTCATGTCACCCTCACGGTGTTCCGTATGCCGTTACGTTCCCCACAACGACCAAGTTGCCACTGGAGTCAAGGCGCATTTTGTTGACCCCGCCATACGCGAAGTAGAGCGATCCACTGAACTCGCTTACCGTCCAGTTTGTTGTGGCCAACGAGCGCGCGCTGCCTGTAGTGTTCTGGTTCAACGTAGGCACGTCCCCGGCCTGAATGGCTGCCATGGTTGCATTAGTGCCGTCCCCGCGCAGAAACCGTGCGTTGGTAGGCGAGCCCACCAATGCGTTGATTGCAGCCTGCTGAGTGGTCTGCCCCGTTCCCCCTTCGGAAATGGGAAGTGTGGACAAAGGCTTAACCGCGTAAAAACTTGTGCCATCGGTGAAGATGGCCCCAGTAGCCCCCGCCTTAACCAACACCCCTGTGCCTGCAGGCGTCGTATTTCCAATGACAGTGGAGTTGTAGATGGTGGCATCGTATGCAGTCGTATTGCGAATGGCATACGTCTTAGAGACGGGAGGAGCAAAAATCGCAAACGCCGCACCTACACCGCCATCCACCAGCTCAATAATCGCTTCCCGGGACTCGTCAGCAAAGCCGTTGTTAGCCGTCAGGGCCTGAGCGACAGAGACCACGGACACCGAAGCCATGCCTGCAATCGACCCCTCCAACAACGACCCAAGGTTGTAGTTGGTGGTGTTGCCCCAAGTTCCGGCATCCGCGCCGCTGGCAATCAGCGTGAGACGAAGGTTTGAAGAATACGTTGCCATTTGTTACTCCGTTACATCGTGGGTATATTTTGCCAGCCTGGGTTCTGGTTGTCATCAATTTCAGACCAGTTTTGCGCCTGTGAGTTTGCAACAAGCACCCAATTTGGCGTCTGGCTGTCGTCAATCAAAACCCACAAAAACTCACCAATAAGCTCGTCAAAGGCTGTCGCCGACTCTGCAGTTTGCACGTTGTAGATGCCTTGTGGCACCATAGCATCCGTCGCAGTTACAAATTCATTTGAAATAAGCTCAAAAATAACTGCAATGGAAGTCGAGTCGATGCCCGTTGCTGTTTCATTTAAAGAAACATGGCTGTTTCGTACCGGGTCTATGGAATCAGTAGCGGCACTGGTCTCTGCCACCGATTGGTTTACAGAGCGTGACCCTTCAACAGTGTCGGCAGCGGCAGCAGATTCTAAAACCTGAAGAACAATTGCAAAACTGGAATCAACCTCATCGGACACCGAAATTAGGTCAGCAAACGCCCCCGCATACGTAAATCCACCTGTGAATAAATCGGTACCGGTCACCAGTTCCGAAATATTGCCAACTGCGTCTTGCTGAGATGAGACCGCGTCGGTTCCAATAGCCGTGTCAGCGAAACCTACATTTAGGTCTGCAATTGCGCCTATGGAATCCGTAGCCGTCGTTGTTTCTACGGCTGCGGCCCCGAATATGCCTAGCGCCGAGAGAAGATCAGTTCCGGTGGCGGTTTCGCTAACTGCGCTATTGTAAGTAACAGACAAGGAAATAACAATAACGATCAAGCCTTGTCCGCCCACGCCGCCTACTTGGGTGCCTGTTCCAGAGTTTACAGAAGCGCCGCTACCGCCTGCACCATAGTTTGCTGCTTGCCCTGCGCCAGCTGTAGCCACAGTTGAGCCAGCCGAAGCCCCTCCGCTACCGCCTGCGCCACCAATGGTATTTAGAATATCCCGGCCCTGCCCGCCAAGGGAACCTGAAAGTGCTCCTCCTACGCGACCTCCGCCACCACCACCAAACGATCCCGCTACGTTAGATGTGCCTCCCCCTTGGCCGAGAGAGTTATTACCCCCAGTACCGCCAACACCTGATGTGCCCGCAGACCCGTTTGTGCCTCCTCCGTTACCGCCCCCGCCCCCGCCAGAATTTAAGGATTGGCTGGTACTGGCAAAACTGGTTCCTCCATTGCCCCCCGCCCCGTTAGGGCCAGCAGCGCCTCCGCCGCCACCACCGCCAACCATAGAGCCAAAAACGTTAACAACAACGCTGGCAGCGCCATTACCCCCCGAGAAGGTACCCGAGCCTCCCGTTCCCCCAGTAGAAGTAGGCGTAGCTGTACTTGATCCCCCAGTTCCACCTGTAGCAGTATTCCCGGCCCACGACGTTGTGCCGCCGGTGCCGCCCGTTCCTCCACCAGCAGAACCAGCAGTTCCGCCCGTGCCTATAGCAACAGAAATAACAGAACCGGTGGTTGTTGAATAGTTTGTTAATACACGATACCCGCCGCCACCGCCCCCAGCGCCGCCTACTTTACTGCTACTACTAATAGCCCTTGAACCTCCGCCGCCACCACCGCCACCAATCAAATGAATGGTGTTGCTACCCGACCAGCCGCTAGGAACCGTCCATGTTGTTGTGGCCGTGCTGGTGATTTGATAGACCGTAAACGTTCCGCCAGCTATAAATAGCCCCCCAGAATTGTTTCCAGCATTTACTGAGTTTGCGCCTAAGTACCACCTATATGCGGTAGTCCCATTGGTAGCTGGAGCTGGTGTAAATGCAATGTCCCGGACAGAAAGGTAGTCCCCAGCAGTGATTGTTCCCGCCCCGGAATAGGCGAGTGTTCTTTGTGTTCCTATTGCGGAACTGTTTAAAGTCAAAAGCCTTGTTGCTTGTCCACCAGCTGAAAATGCCGCTACTGTTTGATTGGATCCAAGGGTGATTGTTGTTGCCCCTGTGGCTGCGTATGTATTAGTAATATTTCCAAAAGTATTTGTTCCCGTAATGGTTAATGCGCCCGCGCCACCTTGATCAAGCGTCATATTTGTATAAGAAGCGCCCCCTCCCGTAAATGTTTTTGCAGTAGCGGCAGTCATGCTGACTGTGCCAGTTCCAGTAAAGGTTAAACCTGTGGCGGTGCTGGCATCCCATCCGGCTGTGCCGGTAAGAGTCCAAGTGCTGCCTCCAAAAGCAATAGTCCTTGTGGATGTACCGCTAGTGCTTACACTGGCAGTAGATACAGAATACCCATTACTATCAAACGTGCCACTTCCCAAATTTACCAAGTTGGAAGTTGTTAGGGCATCTAATAGCCTAACAGTCCCGGCGCTTGAACAAAAAACAACTATCCTAGTTGACCAAGTCTTGCCCGCATTTGTAATGGTTTGAAGTGAGTTTCCGTTAAACACCGGCCACGTTGAAGTGCCTGTAAAAGAAGTACCCGATCCATTTATCCAGTTGCCATAAATAAGTGTGCTGTTGTTTGATACCGTAAAAGAAAGTGTCAACGCATTTGTTCTGGCTGACATATCTACCGTACCAACGTTCCATCCATTTGAAGAGCCGGTTCCTGCGGTAACTGTAATTGATGTGGCTGTTGAGGCATTATCAAAAACAGCCGTGTCTTGTGCTAAGGGAAAATTATTTATATCTGGTGCGCCACCAGAAGAAGTGGCCCAACCATTTGCATACCAGTCATTTGCACCAGTCAAATTCCAATAAACCGTCTTTGCGGCAGGGAACGTAATCCCACTGTTTCCGGTAGCATCTCCTAGCCGAGTTCCCGACATTGGGGAGGCTGCTCCCGAAATGGTGATGTCTCTGAAGTCAACATCAGATGCGGTTGCAATTGCGGCGCACGTTAATGTACGAGTCACTGCCCGTGCAGATGATATAAAGTTGGTTCGTCTTGTTGGATTCCCGCTATTCCCTGGAGTAAATGTTCCATTAATTGTCTGGTTACCACCAAAAAGTATTACAGTAACTCCAGTCGAAGCCCTAGAAGCAAACGTAAGGTTTCTAAATGTATTTACACCATTAATGGTAAGAGTGAATGCGATGCTTGTATTTGTAAATGAAACATCATAAAAAGTCCGACCACCTCCCTGAAAGGTGAAGTTACTAACGCCACCAGTGCAGTTTATTAAAGACGTTCCGGCATTGAACGTCAGATTTGTAGTGGTGGTAAAGTCTACGGGAGTGATTGACGAGGATAGCGTCAAGGTAGACGAGCCGAGAGTTACTGTTCTTGTAGAAGAGCCTGATGAAGAAAATGCGGAGCAACTAACGGCAAAGTTACCTGTATCGAATGTTCCACTTTGTACATAAATTGCTTGAGACGAAGTAAAAGCACTGCCTAACGTCCAACCCCCACCTGCGCCATTAAAAAAAACTGGACTACTGCCCAAAGAGGTGCCGTTAGTGGTGACGGTGCGGCCAGTGGTTGTAGATAGAAAGTTAATGCTTCCTGAATTGTTCCAGGTAGTAGTTCCAGCGGCAAACGACAAACTGCCATAGACATTAATAGCCCCAGAGTTAGTAAATGTTACGGTTCCAGCAGATACTGTGATATTTAAACAGTTAACTATACCTTCCGACCCTGAAATATTGACGGTATAGGTTGCGGCTTGGTCAAAAAATACGTTGTCAGCTGATGTTGGTGCGCTCGCTCCCCCTGGGCCACCTGAAGTCGCTGACCAAGGGGCTGTGGTGAACGTAGTAGTCCAATCCGCTGATCCCCCGACCCAGTAGCGGTCTGCCATTTATGCCTCCTGTAGAGGAGGCTCTTCTGTCGGCGGGCTGGTCACAAAAGCAATCCAGTTATCCAGCCTTTGCTGCTTCATGGTGTCGAGTTCTGTGTCAGACAGCCCGTGGTCATCCGGCAAATGCAACGCATCCCGGAATACCCCATAAGGCGTATCAAATTCAAACACAATCGCAACCATCAGCGGCCCCTATCAGCCTGCCAAGCTCAAGGTGTAGGTCACGTTTAGAGTGTCGCCAGAGCCTACTGAACGGTCGCCGCCCGTGAAGTCAGCAGCAGAGAACAGCGTGCCCGTAGTCCCCGACTTGGTGTCATTGCTGACCAGAAATGCACCGCCAACAGTCGCCGTAGCGTTGATGGTAAACACAGCAACAGAAGCGGAGTTGGTGGCCACCGAGGGGTTTGCTGTTGTTGCCGTTGCAAACGTACAGGCGGGGCGGGTGGCATTGCTGTAAGGCACTATTTCAGTCCATCCAGCATGAGAAGCCATGGTGTCACCGGCGGCAGGAGTGTTAGACGCGCCAGCGCCATACAGGCCAATGTACCACGTCGTGATCTGGGCAACTGAGGTCAAGGCCGTGCCGCACATGTATTGCAGACCAACGTTTACCACGAGATTGTGGTTTTCGGCAGACCATTTCAGTTTGCCTTCGGAGTCGTAACATTCCATCGTGAATTTGCCCAGAGCCACTAGCTCGTCTTGGGGATGGACGCCACGGGTCAGCGCGGCGCTGACGGTGTCGTTAGAGAGTGCTTTCTCGAGGGACATGATTACTCCTTAGGTGATGCGAATCAGCGCTGATTCTGGGGTGTATGCAGGGAATTGGATCTTGAATTCCTGAGTCAGAGTCACCTGATCCAAACCAAAATTCAGCACACCAATGGCCTTGTTGCCCTTTGTGTAATTGTAGATCAAAGCACCACGAGCTGAAAAGGTGGTGGCGTACCAAATTGGGTCACTAAAGGTGGCATAGCCCGTGCCATTCCCGCCCCCTACTTGGGGCAAAAGTAACACCTGCCCAGTGGTGGTGTAACCGGTGCCAGAACTAGAAATTTCCCCCACCGGCGTGTAGACCGTGGTTTCTGGACCCAGCTCGGCAGCAGAGGTGTACAACGCAATTTTGATCACGTCGTTCAACAAATCATGAACACCCAAGAGGATTTCTCTTTTGAAGCTCGTTACAAGTCCTGCCGTGATCATTACTGCACCTTGACCTTAACTTGCCCATCAAGGTAGGCATCGCCGCGCTGCTTGCCGTCGCCCAGGTTCTTCAGGAGCATCAGCGCTTCCTTGTACTTGGTGTCATACAGCTGCAAGAGGTCCTGCTCGCCCTTCATGAAGGTATACGCCTCCATCAGAGAACCATAAAGCAGCACAGAATCAAAGTTGTCCCCCAGCCACGTCGTCCCGGTCGGATTGTTGACCGTATCCGTCATCGATACCGGGTAGTAGTAATAGTGAAGCTCTGCCTGATAGACCCGATCAGGGGTGGGGCCCACGATGAAGGACAGTTCCGTTTCCTGGTTGTAAGTCGGGCCAAAAATTGCGTAGTATTTTGGCTGAGCCGTTTGTTTGGGATTTGGATACACCTGCCGAATGTAGTTGACATCCACGTTTTTTAGATAAACGTAATCCCCTTGAAAGGTACCGGTGCCCGATACCGTCCCACTGTTGGCTACGTCCACTGTGACAACCAAACCATTGATCGCCGTTACCACCGCACCGGTGCCTACGCCCGTGCCATACACAGACTGGCCAACTACGACATCTGTGGAAGATGATACCGTGATGGTAAACGAACCTGAAGTCCCTGTGATAGTGGGAGTCGCATATGAATAGACCGCCAAAGAATAGGTAGACAAGTAATCCCCGGGGGCGGACAAGTACTTGTTGGCAGTGGATAACGCGCCCGTGACGTTCTTGCGCAGGTTGGCCAACTGCACCGTGTTGTAAATGCGTTGCTCTGCCTGCTGCACAAAGGTGGCCAGCTCGGTCTCAGTGAAGGTGTTCTGGACATAGTCCTGAATGGCAACTTTGAGTTGTGTGTAGTTCATGTGATTACCACCGTAACTGGAGACAGTACCCCACCTGCGTACAGCTGCTTAGCATACGGCATTGGCTGCATACCAATACTTGCAATTGATGTGTCCACTGTCCAGCCTACATAGACTGTAACTGCCATTCGAGATTCTGGGCGGGGCTGGTACAGCGCAATCGGTTCGTTGATTGTGCGCTTAGGTTCTAGCTGCGGGTGCTTCGGTTCGTAGCACTCGCGGCAAACCTTGAACCCCTTCCAGTCCTTGATCAGGGCATTCAGCTTAAAGCGCTGCCCGCACTGGTCGCACAGCGCAATCGCAAACTTGCCTGATACGTACCCTGCTGGCATTTGTTACCTCTGCTGATACATCGGCACGGCAAAGTAGCCGGAGTTCTCTCGGTCCTCGTTTGCGGCGCGAGTGAATTCTTCGTCGTACATTGCCTTGAGCAGCTGAACACGGTCCGGGGCCTTCTTTACCGACAGGTAGTAGGCCAAGCCCGCAATCAGCGACGGAAGGAAACGAAACACCACATCTGCCGTGTTGGTGAATGTGCCCGCGTCCTGGATACGACGAACGGCATAGTAACGGAAGATATAGGTCTGCGTTGCGTCCGGTGCGGGATACAGGAAGAGCTGAGGGGTCGTGGTGCGCTGCAAAAACCACTGCGCAGGACGAGACTGTGTGTTCTTGTTGGGCACGTGCAAGTACTCTGCATAGCCAATTCGATCCACAGTGATGTCCTGCTGCGTGGACTGCCCCGCATTCGTCCGAATGACCGCCGACAAAGCGTCCACCGTGTCCAGGGGCAAGGAGTATTGATAAGTCCCCGCCACCAGGGTCACCTGTCGCTGCTCAATCGTCCAAAGGTTTAGGCCTCGGTTGGCCCACTCCGCGAACATGATGTTTATCGACCGCATAGCGGTCTTCATGTCGTAGCCATCCCTGACATCGATGCCGCAGCGCTCATACGCCTCGACGATGATGTCATCAAACTCCAAATTGAAGTCGGATGTGCCGGAGGTGGTCATGGCTTAATAGATCGTGGCGACGCGAGCGCGAGCGGCACCCACCCCGCGAACCTTGACGTTGTCCCCAGATACCGATTTTTTCACCGGCTGGCTGATGGTCTTGCCCTGGGGGCCTGCCATATCGGGACCAGAAGCAGAGATGGCACCGCCCTTGGCAAAGCCCTTCTTGGCAATGCCCTGACCGCGCTTGGCCAACCCGCCTTTGGCGTAGCCTTTAGTTCCACAATTTTTCATTTGGATTTTCCTTTCGAGGACCGAACAGACGAAGAGCCGCCTTTTTTGAAATACTTAGGCCCAAAGCTCTTCGCAAGAGCTTGCGGCGCAGTGGTGGTTTTACGCACAGGAGGAGGTGCTGTCGGCTTAGCAGGAGCACCTATTTGCACTGGAGGACCCGAGCGGGTGATGCGAGGGGCAGGAGACGCGGAAGGGCGAGCAACTGGGCCGCCAACAGCAAACTTTTTCCCCTTGCCAGAAGCGCTGAAGTCTTTGGCAACGGACATGGGAACGCCCGCCTTCTTGGCAAATGCAGGGCTATGGGCCGCTGCATCCATGAATTTCTTTTGCTTTTTACTTACCGGAGGCATTGTGTTTCTCCAAAATCAGCCTGTCGAGCTTGGCATCCAACTGCTCTAACCGAACCAGGACCCGGTTGATGTCGGCATGTACCTCGACCTTGGTCACGTACTCTTTGGCCACCTCTTCGCGGGTGCGATTGAGGAGGACCTGCAACCGCTGCATTTCCTCGCGGTCTTTGCCCTGATCCAGGCGCACAGCCTCGATTTCTTTGTCCCGCGAACGAATCACCATGCCCATTAAGGCCATGATGATCGTGAGTGCGCTGGTCCATACAGTGTTCAGGTCCATTTCAGCATTTCCAGGCTCGGAGGCTCTTGTTGATCCGAGAATCCGGGTCTTTGGCCGTCTTGGCGGAGGTGAGTTTTTTCTTCATCCCCTCCATGCGGGCGCAAAAAGAGTCTCGGCGTTTGCCGCCTTCCGGCTGGGGAGGTTTCAAGTTCATCCCCTGTTTTTTGGCAGAGGCGCGACCCTTGGCGTTCAGGCCGCCGTTGGGGTTCTTGCCTTCCTTGCGTTGCCATGCCGGAGACTTGGCCATGTCAGTACATCTTGCACTGTTTGTTGCGAGCCATGCCTACGCCACGCGGAGCCACGGAAGCCGAAGGCTTCTGGTAGTTCTTGCGCGGGGTTTGCTCAGGACCGCCCTTGGACATGTCCTGTTTCTGCGCACCGGGCTGCACTTCGCCCTGGTACTGAGGGTTTTCCATTTTTCCTGCTCGTCCCATGATGGACTCCTTAGCCGTAAAAGAAGGTGACCGAAGTGGCACCTGAAAGAGTGAGGTAAGGGTCTGCCTCAAACCGAACGCCGTCATTTGGAATGAGAATGTACACACTACCCGTTCCCGTCGAACTCGCAGGAACTGCAATGTTGATCAACTCAGTTCCAGTGGCGCTACCGTCCTTAAATGACACAGCGCCCGCCGACCCACAAAGGGCGTAGATCGCCTTGATGCGAGCACGAGGAGTGCCAATGGCGGTTGCGCCAGTGGCCGTCATCGTTTTCGCTTTTACGTCATATTGAAAGCCCATGCTGGCCTCCTATTAGGCGGGGGTGATTGCTGCGCTGCCGTCAGAAACAACCCAGGTGGAGGTGGCGGAAGAGCCAGTGGCGGTGTAAATCTTGCCAGTGGCCAGATCGACAACCGACTTGCCTGCTTGCTTGCCCGTCTTGTTGACGGGGCCAGCAGCGACAGCCAGGAGGGCGGCGGTGGAGGTCTGGTTTACAAAGCCGTTGGTCGATACGACCGGGCCGTTGAAAGTAGTACGAGCCATGGTGGTTCCTTACATGCGAGTGGAGCACATCAGTCTGCATGTCGTCAGCCGGGACTGTCTGATGTGCCGGAAAAACCCCGGAATGTGGCCAATATACACCAAAAGAAAAGGGGCCACAAGGGCCCCTTTCACGATTTTTCTGCCGCTGATTAAGCGCCAGGAGAACCGTAGATGCCGCGAGGGTCAGACCAGCCGAAGCTGTAACGCTCACGAGCCTTGTAGCGCACGTTGCCGGTGTCGAAGTCACCTTCGAAGGCGGTGCGGATGGGCGAACGCTCAAACATCTTCAGACCGTTGGGCGCATCGGTGATCAGGAACCATGCGTTGGTGTCGGTCAGGAAGTGGTTGACGGCGTAGCCTTCGGGAACGAGGCCCATCGACTTGATCGCGTTGATGTCGTTGTCAGCCGTGCTGGTGCGCAGCGTGGACTTCATCAGGCGCTCAGCCGTGAACTGCAGTTCCTTGGGAACGATCATCTTGCGAACCGTCAAGGCCACCTTCAGGCCACGTTCATCGGTGAACGCAGCCACGTCGATGATGCCCTGCTCGAGAGAGGTCTCGTTCAGGTCAGCAGCAACGGCGGGACGGTTAGAGAAGTCGGGACCCAGGGCGGTCGGGTGAGCGGTAGAGCACAGAGCAACACCGTCGCCGCCAGCGTAAGCGCCGCCGGTGAAAGCATTGTTCAGCACCGAAGCGCCCTTGACCTGCTTGGTGTTCGCCATAGAGCGAGCCAGAGCCTTGGTGTAGCGAGCCGACAGACGGTCGTAGAGGTTGTCCTCAACGGCTTCTTCGGTCAGCGCGAACGCCATGGCGATGGTCTCGTGGGTGTAGCGAGCAGTGAACGATTCCAGAGCGGTATCGTATGCCACGCCAGCACCTTCGGTTTTCACCGGGGCGGAACCGAAGCCGGTCAGCATCACTTCTTCTTCAAACGCACGGTCAGAGGTTTCGATTGCGAAAATCTCTTCGTGCTCGTTTTCATAACGCTTGTACTCGATGCCGAACAGAGCGTTCAGGCCGGGCTCAAGCTCTTTTACGAGTTGTGAACGGGTAATAGCCATGATTAAGCTCCATCAGCTGCAACGCCAACACTGCCGTATTGGTGTTGATTGAGTTTGACAACGACCACGGAGTAAGTGCCCAGTTCATTGTCTGGGGACTCGTAGAGGCCAACAATTTTGAAGGTCAGAGCAGCGGTCTTCGCAATGGAAGCAGAGCTCAAAGAACCATTCGAGACACCAGAGGTGGTGCTACCGGTCGTGGAAGCGGTCGGATCAGCGTTCTTGCCAATGTTGGCTTGAGTCACTGCGCCGTCAGCTTGGACCAGGAACAACTGGCTCGGATCGTCCAACACTTCACAGGCGATGATGCCTTGGGTAATGTTGATGCTACCGGGATAGTAGTTCTTCCACGTCGGCTTGTTTGCACGGGTGGGATCGTCGTACTGGCAGCCGTTGAAGACGCCCGTGGGGGCGGCATGCGTAGCTGCGTCGTACTTGATGATGTAGCCGTCGTATACGACGACCAAGTCACCTTGATAGATCGCGCCTGCTTGGTTGTCAGCAATCTGATACCCGTATTGTTTTTGGGCACCGGTAGCGGACAAGTTACCAGAGGGGCGCAGACCAAAAGGCTTGTTTACGTTTGCCATTTGTTAGCTCCTGCTAAGTTTGGATAACCAGCCTCACTTAGGCGTTTGGCTGGCGGAAAGTTGTGCGCGAACTCCGCTCGGGCGTCTGAATTCGCATTGTAGAGTGAGCGTTTTCACGCATCATCTCGTTGTCCACAGCGTGCAACTGGTCCTGGGCCTTACGACGATAGTACTCGTTTCGCTCCTCGATGGTTTCCTTGGGAATCTTGGCAAGCAAGAGACCACCAACAGCAATGACGCCAGCATGTTTGCCGTCGTCTAACGTCGGCAGGAGAGCTTGGTAGCTTTCCGGCACTTCTTCCAAACGCACGAGCTCATAACCTTCGCGCAGCTTGGAATAGACGTTTTGCTTGTCTTGGAAACCGTTGACCTCGGCGCGAATCCAACGGTACTCAAAGCCTTCAGGGGCAGGCGGCGTGTCAAGACGTGACGGGGGAGTCCATGGTTTGCGGCGTTCAGCTTTAGCACGGGTATCCGCACTGCGGCTGGCACGATCAATTTTCATTTCGCTCATGTCTTCACTCCTTCACGTACTTGGCATATTCCTCGAGAGGAACGCCCAGTTTCTTCGCAATAGCAACCTGACTCGGCGAAAGCCGGACAGTACGGCGCACACTATTCACTCCCGAACTACGGGTTGCAGGGGCAACAGCCGGTGCGGAGCGCTGTTGTCTGGTAGGTTGTTCATTGGCAAAGTACTTCGGGAATTGATCCCGAATCCTTTGATTAAGAACAGTATAGTACTCGTCTGAGGACGGGTCAATGCCCTCTTCCTCGATCAAAGTTTGGTGGATTCCCCACGCAGCATAGGTCATCGTGCGGTCTTTTCCAAACCACTCGTTCTCTGCGGCCCACTCCTCGGCACGGGGGTCCGGTGCAGGGGGGCGCTGCTGAGGAGCCTGTTGGGGCTGCTGGTAGGCCTGTTGGGGCTGCTGTTGCGGTTGCTGCTGAGGCTGGGGCTGCTCTTGCAGGTACTGCGCAACCTGACGCTGATCTTGAATCAAAGCAGCAAGCCGCTCTTGTGCTTCAATCTCAGTATCCAGGTCGCCCTCTTCCTTGGCCTTGCGAATGATCTGGCGCAGGGAAGCCTGTTGGCTATCCAACCGAGCCTTGGCCTCGTTCAACCGACTGTAGTCGGTCTGGGCAAGTTTCTGTTGCAGCGTGCTGGCCTGATTCTGTAGACCTTTGGCGTACTCCAGGGCGGCCTGCTCACGGCGCTCGGCTTCGCGCATGCGAGCAGTGAGCTTTGCGATGCGCTTTTGGACGTTGTCGTTGACAGCGTCCAGTTCGTCCTTATTGGACTGGGGTTCCCGGGCTTGCGGCTCCGGGGGCGGGGTTTGAGGCTGATTCTCTGCTTCAGGCGCTTCAAGGGACACCGTAGTGGCCTTCTCGTCTGCGCCCAAGTCAAATTCCAGCTGATTGTCGTCCATCACAGTTGCCATTTTTTACCTCACATGTGCAGAATATCTTCTGGGTCTTTGATCGTTGCCAGAATCTCGTCATCGTTCAAGATGCGGATTTCACCGCCGTCAATCATCATGCGAGCCCCTGCATAACGACCAAAGATGATCCAGTCCCCCTCCTTGCACCAAGCGCCGTCGGGGAACTTGTCGGTGTCCTTGTAAGCCAAAGGGCCTACTGCCAGGACATACGCGCACGTAGTTGTGAGTTGTTGTCGATCCAGGGTCTCTTGGGCCAGCTCAATGCCGCCCTTAGATCGCTGGGCCCCTCGGTAGGGCAATACGACGACCCGCCAGCCGGTAGGCTTAGGCAGATGTTCCTTCATGGACTCGCCTTGCTCGACGTGATCGGCTTTGGCGGCCTCTGCAGCGACTTTGTCAGCTGCTTCCTTGGCGGCGAGTGCCTCAGCCTCTTCCGCCCACTTCTTTTCCAGTGCAGTTGCTTCCATGGTGTTTCCTTCTAGTCGAGGTTTTTGCTCAGGATGTCCTTAACGGCATCCTCAACAAATCGGTACCCCTCCAGACGGCCCATAAGGAACTTGTACTGCTCCATATCTTTGACCGCACCGCTCACCACCACCCGCTCCGTGTCTTCACGGAGGCGTTTGACTGTGACTAGCACTTTCTCAGTAAATTCAAGCATGGATTGCTCCAATGAAGCAGACACTTGTTACCCGTGTCAGGAGGGTTATGCAGATTATGCATGAAATCTACGCGATCTTCACCTTTCTGAACGCGTCTTTTCGATAAACGTACTTTACACCCGGTTTTTCAAGCTCTGCTTTGCCCTTTGGCGGGCGCTCCAGCTTGGGGACTGGTGAGGGCTTGAGCATTTTGGAAGTTTTGTTGCTGGACTTGGGCGGCATGTTGCGATCCTTGTAGGTTGAGGTTGGCGGTGTCCAAGCCGGTTTTGGCTTCCAGGGCCGCAGCCTTGATCTGCAGGTTGGCTTGGTCGTCGGCGATCTCGGCAGAGGCTTTTTGCTGATCCAGTTGCAAACGGCTCTGATCGATCTGGGCGCGTTGCTGATCGCGCTGGGCATTCTGCTCCAGTTCCTGCTTTTTCAAGCCCACCAGCGGGTCTTCCTGGTTTCCAGCAAGCTGTTCCTGCATTTGCTTCATTTCCTGGAAGTACTGGGCCACTTTGATGGCCACCATGGCTTCGCGCTGCAGCGCAGAGACCAATCCTTCCGGGTCGGTGCCGTACTGCTTGAACAACTCGGCTTCCGTCTCCTCCTCCGCCTTCAGGCGCAGGTGATCAAAGCAGTGTTTCTGCAGATTGGTGGCGACGTTGGGCATAGCCGCAATCATCGGCGACAACCCAAACATGATGTGTGCCATCAAGTGCGCATCGTGCTGCTGGCCAGCAAATGCCTTGAGCGGAGAGCCGTCCAGTGCCTGCGAGTTCTCGCTTGCCGGGTCCTTGGGCTTGTCCACGTTCTGCGTATTCAGGATTTGGTCAATATCCCGCACGCCAATCGCTTCATACATGCGGCGATATGCCTCATACATGTTGTGCATCTGCGGAGCGCTTTGAGCCAGCTGTAGCTGGGTCTGCGCCATGGTGATGCGCTGAGCTACCGAGAAGATGTTGGGGTCAGCAACGGGCAGAACGTCGATGCGGTCATCGAAGTCCCTGCGCTTGATAAAGCGGCTCTCGCCAGGAACGTCGTAGGGGTAGCGATCCGGCAGGAATTCAGCAAAGCCCTGGGCCAGCAACTGAAACTCCAGCTTCTGGCTGTAGTGCAGGCGCTTGTGGATGCTTGACATGACCGCGCTGCCCTTTTCCAACAGTGCAATCGTGGTACCCACAGCAGCGTTTTGGTTGCTGTCACCCACCTGCATGTCGGTGATGCTTGCCAAACGGCGGCCTGCTTCCACGCAGAAGCCCAACAGCTGGAACAGCGTCTGGCTCGGCTCCTTGTACGGCAGCGGCAGCAGCGAAGACTGCAAATCCGCCCCGCCAGCGTCAATATCACGGAACTCGCCCGGTTGCAGGGGCATGTCATCGTTCATGATACGAGCGCCCTTGGCCTTGAAGCCTGCGGGCAGGTTCACGAGCGTACCGGCGTCAATCAACTGCTGCAAAGACGACGTGGCCGTCTTGGTCAGGCCACCAATCAGGTGCAGGAAGCCCAGGCCATAGGCACCAGGACCCTGAACCAGCAGGTAGTGGATGTAGTACTGCTTGCGAGCGTAGAGCTTGTCGCCCTCTTTCCAATTGCGACGCACGCCCACACAAGCCATCGTCACTTCGTCGATCGTAACGATGTACGGCAGCTTAATGCCGGTCGGCTCATCGTCATCATCCATGTGCTCAAAGCCCTGGATGTCCAAATCCACTTGGAATTCCAACAAAGAAATCTCTTCAGGCTCAGTCGTAGGCTGGATACCAATGGTGCGGTCTACTTCCTTCTGAATCGTGCTCTGCGGCAGCTGTGCCGGGACAGACGCCTGGGCGGTGTCGAGGTATTGACCACGGACCACGGCCTTTTTGTAGTCGTTGGAGGACATCGAGACACGATGAACGATGCGGGGGCACTCGCTCATGACCGACGAGCCCTTGTAGGGGATGTACAGG
>Ga0222712_10000976_pt1 | contig 36461 bp, 53 predicted proteins | sample C33_657DmetaG_FD_165043 | JGI IMG/M metagenome (GOLD analysis project Ga0222712, IMG submission 165043) | Estuarine water microbial communities from San Francisco Bay, California, United States - C33_657D | ecosystem: Environmental > Aquatic > Marine > Unclassified | place: USA: California... | reverse complement strand
GGTGGCCAGGAATTTATCTACTTTGTCAATTTTCGACGCCTGGGCTCCGCGCAGTACCTGGTTAACGTTACCGGCGGCCGCGTTACTGTAGGCCAATAATGCCGGGGCCACTTCGTCGATAAAACGATCCGGCGCGCTCGCGGTGTGGCGGATCGCGATATCTTCGAGCTCATGAGCTCCCCAAACAATCCGGTTCGCGCACACGTAGTCAAACAAAAACGTTTTCACGCGTAACGTGCCCGCGCCGGTCTCTGAGTTACTGATAAAAAACCCGCGAGCGAGCTCGCCCGTTTTCCCGTCCCGGCGGCCTGGGAGCTCGATCCGGTTAGTTTCATCGGCCAGGAATACAAACATATCCCGGTCACCGGCGTACAACGTGGTATTTTTAATGTCCACTTGATCGAGCGGGCGGCCCCAGGTGCCCGGTACTTTGAAGTCCCCGGTTACGCCGTCCCCGAATCGATCCATTAATTCGCGGACTACGTCATCATTCCAAATGCGGCCATAACGCGGCCCGGTCATCGCGCGGAGCTCCGGCGTCCCATTGTTTGAAAGTAAAACGCCGATATCCTGGGCGGAGCGGTCCACCTGAAAACCATAATTAAGACAATCGGCGGCCAGGGGGGCCGGTAAGGCGCGGAGATAACCGGCGGGCGCGCCGGTCAACTGCGCGGCCTGGCCGAATGACCAATGCGTCGGTGAATACCCGTGGCCGTTCGGGCCCTCGATAACCAGGCCCTGGTTATCGTCGAGCGGGACGGCGCGCAGTTTGCGCGATGAAACAACGGCGGCGCGACTAATCGCGCGCTGGGTTTCAAGCATAGCTAACATGCCGGGTAATGATGTGAAACGTTCTTCGGCGGGACGTGTGGCCCATTGTTTCGAAGCTTGGGAGAGTGTAGACATGATTAAATTCCAATTCTAAGTTTCTAAACCGGTGACCTACCGGCGGCGGTGCCGGGCTCGAGGCCTGGCAGTTTGAATTCTACGCGGTAACTTTAAAATAATGAAATTATTTTTTTCAATACTAGGGAAAATCCTAGTATACGCCCGGGCCACCACGGCGGCCAGGGATAAGGCGGGATTAATTAGCACGGCCCAGGTCTCCCGCGATGTGATGACGTAACAGGGAACCAGGCGGGAGCGATCGAGCGAACGCGGCCACGGCGGCCGCGTCATCAGGCGCGCCGGTTTTCCTGGTGGCATGCCACGCGATCGCGGCGTGACCCTGGCCCGCATAACACCCGCCGGGATCGTCCGCACCGGCGGCCACTTTTCGCGCCTGGGTACCATGCGCCACAAACACGATCACATAATCACGATCACCACGTGCACACAATGGGCGGCCGTTGCCACATGATGCACACGTAAACCCGGAATTTTCAGGGCTCAATTGTTCGGGGCATTGGACAAACTGCACCCCGTCGAACGTGTAAGGCCAAACAGTACCGGCCGGGGCGGCCACTGTGGCCGGGTGACCGGCCCGGACGGCGGCCACGGCCTGGGGCATTGTGTCCGCGCTGTAATTAATCGTTGTTTTACCGGGGGCGGGTTTCGGTAGGTTTTCAAAGTGAAAATGCGAATACGTCCACGCCTGGCCGTTGCGCGGTACCGCGTTATATAAGGCGGCCACATAGTCGCGATCCACCAGGGCGGCCGCATGTTGCCCGTTCGGGTTTAACGCGCACGTTTTCGGGCACGTGCCGAACGTGTGATGCTGTCCGGCCCGGTACGTTGTTGCGATCGGTCCGGTTTTTTTGTTGCTACTTTGGCGGATTGTTTTAAGCATGGACGGCCCCCGCGCGGTATGGTGCATATGAGCGGATCGGGCTCCGGCGGTCGGTGTGTTTAGTTTGCAGTTCTATTTTTATTTCCTGGGAATCGCACGCCGCAAAAAGTGCGGCCAGGTCGCAGTCCTCTTCCAGGTATGCACTAGCTCCGCGCATGTAAGAGTACCCGCTAATTTTCTCCGCGATGCCCAGGGTTTTAAGGGTTTCAAGCTTTACCGAAACCCAACCATGGCCCGGATCGGTGAAGTAGTTCAGTTTAAGGGTTTGCATAATTTCTCGCTTTCTTACTTTCTGATTCCAAGGCCACCACGGCCCCGGTGTTTGTGATATTACACACAAACAAAAAAATTGCAAGTACCCCACAAAAAAAACCCGGCGCGCGGCCGGGTGAATAGAGAATTATTTTTTTATTCCTGAGCGGCCAGGGCCTGGCGGGCCTGGTCTTCGAGCTCAAGCTGTTCAAAAGCCCGGTTTCTATACACTTCGAAAAGGTCACCAAACGCGCCCAAAATGCGCGCCTGGTTTGTCCCGTCTCCGCGAAAATAAGCCAGGGCCAGGGCGGCCGCGAACCCGCCGCCTATTTTTTCCATCATCTGCGCGGCGCGGTGGTTCCAGGTGGCGCGCTCGTTTAAAGTCATCAGCGCATAAGGTTTCAGTTGTTGCATTTTTTTCTCCAGTTAGTTCAATTCAAGATATGCCACTTCGGCGCATGCATACCAGGCCTTCGGTGATATCAGCGCGCGGGGGTTATCTTCGGGCTCATCTTCGCGCAGTATGTCCTCCGCATAACGGCGCACGGCCTCAAGAATAAAAGCTTGCATGAGCGGCCCGGCCGGGCTACGTGTCATCAGTTCTTGAATTTTTTCTACGTTCGATTTATTCATAGCGTTTTCTCCTGGTATATGGTTTCGAGCTCTTCCAAAAATAAGATCACGTCATCGATGCATTGGCCAACTGTGATTTCTGTTCCCTCGTTGTCTTTAGGTTGATTTTTTATTTTGTCAGGTACTGCACGGCGCACGTCGTACATGTCGCACAACGCACTTTGTGTTTCGTTAAGTAGTCCCATGTCGGCCCCTTAAGACAGAGAAACAGAGAATGAGTTATCGTTGAAAAACTCTTTGATTTTGTCTTCCAGGTCGATCTCGTCAACTACTTTTTCGGCCAGGTCGGTGAGGTCTACTTCTTCAAACACTTTTTCGGCCAGGTCGCCCATGTCCAGGTTATCGATCACTCGGGCGGCCATCGCGTCAACGTCAATAATGTGTTGATCGTCCATGGTTTCAATAACATCTGCAACGCGGCCGCGCAGATCCTCGTCCAGTATTTCACCCACAACCTGGCGCACCCAGTTGCGGCTAACGTCTAACGCATCAGAAATTTTCTGATCGGTTTGGAGCCGGTAATCTTCCAGGTCCTTAGCAATCGCTTGCACAACAACCGGGGTCAACTGGCGCACAATGTCTTGCACCAGGGCGTTCAAAATTGGATTCAATGTTTCCATGTTCTTTCTCTCTTTCTAGGTTGCGGCCACGCGCGAATCGCATGACCTGGGTGAAATATAACACGTATCGAAAAATCTTGTCAACTAAATGTCTGGGCGAGCTGATAAACAGTTTGTTGCATGTCCGTATTTCCACAATGCGAGCAAACACTTGGTGACTGTGATTCATTCCACACATGATCACATTTAAGACAATGCACGTATTTATCTTCCCCCGCGTTCAGTTCTACAAAATTGTGCTCATCAACAAATGACACGTCCACGTCGAGCAGCTCGAGGCGCTCGCCATCGATCCAAACAGACATGTCCGCATCAGCGGGTTGTTCCATCAGAATTTCAATCAACTGTTTAACTTTCATTTCTTTCTCGCTTTCTATTTCTTAATCACGTTGTTGACAAAAGCCATCATGGCTAATTTAAAAATATCTCTCAGCTTGAACGGCCCAGGTGGTGGCCTGGGCGGCTGATCAACTTTTCTGTAACGATCAGGTAGTTTTGATTGACGCATTGGTTTTTAGCTTTCAAGAAAATGTGTTCAAGGCCACCTGGTCATGCCACAACTTCAACGAAAAATGCAGGTGAATACGCGCCTGTTCCGCTGTGTCAAAAAACCGGTAGTCGCCATTCTCGTCGATCCACTCGTCACCTTGTTTTAGAAACAAGACAAACTGACAATCCCCCACCTCTTGCACCTCCCAATCGTCCGGATCGTCATAGCCCCACTCAAAATAAATCTCCCGAACAATTTTCTTGGCATCGTTACCTGGTATCCCAACCAGGCGACCTATTTCAGCAGGGTGCCACTCCTTCAATAGTTCTCTAATCTGTTCCTTCATTGGGCACCTTCTTTCTCTGCACAAAAGTGAAGTAACGCGGCGGTGTGGCATTTACGCATGTCGATGTTCAGAGACTCGCACATGTGCCAAACATCGGTGAGCATGTCAGTCACAGCATCCTCATCAACTGGGCCCTCACGGCCAATGAGTTTCCGGTATGCATGGACAGTTCCCAGTCCATACTGGGCGCGCAATTGGAGATTAACTTTCATTCTGAATCCTCCTCTGTCCTAAACGCATTGTTCATGCGCCAAAAGCAATCCTGCAACTCACGTGCGGTGCTTGTGGTCACGTCAAACGAATCAGAAAAGTCAGAAACAAAACTGCGTAACGCCACTTGGGTGTCCCGCACAACTTTTTGTTGCTCCTCTGTCATTTGGTCAAAGGCGGCCTTGTTTGTAGCCAACCGCTTGCGATAAACCTCTTCGTACTTATCGCGCTTCTTCAATGAAACTGGCATATCTTTCTCTCTTTCTAGGTTGATTCACCAGGGAAACATTCGCCTGGTGGATCGCATTGTACATGTTTTTTCGATACGTCTCTAGGTGCTTTCCCTAACCTTCAATTAATCTCAGTCTGAGCATGTGCCAAACCGGCCCGGTCAAAACCCAGCTGTCGTGCGGCTCCGCATCCACGCCCAACTGGTGAAGTTCCTCTGCCTGGCTACCTTTGAAAAGCAGTAGCTCAGTCCGGCCTCCCTGGGTGACCCCGGGTGCAAAGTACTGGACCAGGATAAAGGTCGGTACCCGCATTTCCGCATGCACCAGGTGAAAGGCGATCTGATGCGGACTCAGGCTGACCTTCTTGCCGCGCTTGACCACCTTGAGCTCCAACATCACCCACTTTCCAGGAAATGCAATCAGGCAATCCGGAATCCCCAGGCCTACCCTGGACTCAAGCCTCGTTATCCGGCAATTCAGTAGGTTTTCCTTTATCCGCTTGTATAGCGCGCTCTCGGGCTTGACTGGCATTTTTGGTTTCCTTCAAAATAGCATTCGGGTCGAATTCAGGATCATGCTCCACGCTGGCCGCCACTTCGGTGGCCTGGACTTCCAGGATCGCAGTCGGGGGCGGGCCTCCGTACAGCTTCTTGATTTCCTCCAGTTTGCGCACAACCTCCTCCTTACTCATGGAATCGATCGTTCCGTGCCTTATCTCCTTGCGATCGATGTAGATGGTGCCCAGGGCCTGTCCACGGCGGTATTCGGCCTGTACAGCGGCCCCATAGGCCCCTGCGGTCAGGGCGGCATCCCTGATGGTCTGCATGTCCTTCATGTGCCTCTCGTAGGTCGTTCCGTACTTCAGGGCCAGTTCCGCCCGGTATTCCTGGATCGCGGCCACCACATTGGGGTGGTATTCAGGGTTTGTCAGGGTATACCCTTTGACTGCGGCAGACTTTTCAGCATACCCGGCCCGTTTGGCCGCTTCAGTAGGGCTGACCGATCCCGCGCCCGATACCAACTCCTGAACAAACTTCCATTCCAGGGGCGTCAAGGGCTTTTTTTGCTGATTCAAGGGCTTCACCGGCTTGGCCAGGCGCTGATTCAGCTTCTTTTGGGCCACCGGAGCCTTGTTGTAAACGTCCTTCAATGCCATCTCTATCTCCTTTTTAAACCTTCTAACTTAATCAACCTTCATTTCTGTGTACTTGTAGCGTTCCAGTAAGGACTTTTTACCCAAGAGTAAGTTTTTTTTTTTTCAAAAAAAAAGTTGCGCGCGCATTTTATATAAATTACTCCTATACACACCCTGTAATGTACTGTACTCTCATAACTCGTTGATTACATTACGTTATTACACCATTACATCTATTACGTCTAAAATAAAAAAAATAAATTATTTTTTTCTTTTGGTCAAAAAGTCTATATAGATGCGAAAAACTCATTTTTTAATCCTTTGTCCGTAGTCCGTGGTCCGTTATTCATTGTAATTTACCCATCACACTTCCCTCGCCACCCCGCCCATTCATCCGCTGTAGCATCTCTATCACGTCTGCCACCCTGACCAGGTCCCCAAATCCAATACTTTCCACTTCAATGTCTTTTTCCTCAGGCCAACCCAACATTGGTCCGAAGAGGACGATGTCCTCCCCGTTAATCCTAAGTAGGTACATTTGCATCAAACTCGACATGAGCTTGTCAAACTCAGGCAGGTACTGAGTATTCTCGGGTTTACCCTTGTCCTTTGGTGAGTTCATTAACCCGCTCCTTGATTGAGTGGAGTTGCCTCACCAGGGTCTCCATCTGCACATTCATGACTTCGATGCGGCGTCTGAGTTCCAGGATGTACTCCTTGACCTGGATGTCGTCGATGTGCACGGGCGGCTCGTCTGTTGTAAAAATTGCTGGTTTCATGATTAAAAGTCCATTTCTGTGTCGTGTATGTCTTTAAGCGCGGCCGCCTCGATCTCGTCCACCAACTCGAGCTTCATGATGGGCAGGATATCCAGGTTTGAACTGGTGGCGGACCCTGGCGCGTTCTTTGGTATGGCGCTGACCAGGGTCATGGAGTCCTTGAGGCCCACTTCGGGCTCGGCTCCTTCGTACTCCAGTTCGCACTCCAGGTCTACGCAGAGCTCGTCGCAATAAAAAACAAAATAGTATTGTTCCATTGTTTAGGCCCTCCAAACAAAGATGTCCATTGCCACGGCGAATATTGCCATAGCGTAGACCCACAACGTGGTGAGGGCCAGTACTTCAGAATAACTCTTGATTGTCTTCATTACTTTCTTCCTTTCTAGGGTTTGCTTGTTCAACTCGTTTGACATTATCGACATAGGCCTGGAGCTCGTCAAGAGTGTACCACCCTTCTTCGAGATAGACAGTTTTGTCTCCGATGGTGTCTTTTGTTGCGTGGTTATCCATTGCGTTGTCTCTCCCATTTCTCGCACATTTCTTTGACTGTCTTGCTTTGCTTTTGCCCTTTCTTGCGGTTACATACCGCACTGACAGATTTGTTCTTTGCTTTCTGTTTCAGCGTCAGCGGTGCGGGTGGCGGTGGCGGGTCAGGGAATAAACCATTGAACCCCACTGTGGTTAACACCGCACTGAGAATGAGTCGGTCAAGCATTGTTGCGCTCCTTTAATTTGGCTTCAATGGCATCTGCAAACCTCACCCAAAACGGCTTGCTGTCAACAATTTGTTTGACTTGATCGTAAACAAAAGATTTTTCATCCGCCGTCAGCCCCACCCATGTGCGCTGTGACATGGCATTGACCGCCTTGTCCACACTGGACTGCATTTGCTTTTGCATCCCATCAATGAACCCACGTTCGTAGTCTGATGCAGACTGGGTGTAGAGAGGTTGGCAGTCATCCCACTTTTTTGTGTCGTAATAAACACGACTTCCTTGTTGGTATCTAAACCACGCCACAGGCTCTTGGCTTTCCAACTCTGCAATGGCTTGTTGCAGGGATGTGATGGCATCGTGCATTTTTTCTGCTGACGCATTAAACTCATCATTGTTTGTCCAGTCGATAGACACCTCAGTTTCCAACGCCTCAAGCGCCTGTTTCAATACTTCAATCATGCGTAGTCCCCTTCTTCCGTGTGTTCAGTCAGACGTGCAGTCAACCGAGCAATACGTTGCTCGTTGTATTGGATAGCCGCATACGCATACTCAGCCGCAGTCTCAGCTTCCAGCTTGCGTAGGTGTGCTTCGTGCAACTCTTTGGCAATGACCTCATGGATGGTTCTTGCTCGCATTACATCTTTGATGTATTTGATTGTTGATTCTCTGAAACTCATTGCTCCCTCGCTTTCAACATTGCGTCTGCGTACCGATATTTGGCTTCCTCTCGTGTGTGGTAAATGATTCGAGGTCGTCTCCATTCTGTACCCAGTGTGTCTACCCCTACCATTTCCCCATCTTCGCTTCGCTCGTAATGCTTGATGTCTTCTTCAGTTGCCCTTGCCGCAAAGTAATCACGCAAAGTCATGCCATCTTGGTTCAGTAGTCCGTCCGGAAAGGCTTGTTGCTCATCACTCATTTCTTCATCCCCCTGATATAGATTGCAAACGAACTGATGGTGTCTTGTCCAAAACCTGTCAGCTTCTCAATGTGCTGTGCCACTTCTTCGATGACATCATTTCTTGTTGGTTGGGCGTAAAGAGCAATCGGTTTGTATGTACTGGACGGCTTCTTCCACCGAAAGTATTTATGACCCACTGCGTTTTCACACAAATAGCCAGTTGGCTCTTGGCTTTCGATCTGCGCCCTCACAGCTGCCATGCGTTGCTTTGCCATGCGCTCAATCTCGTTGAACGCTTCGTCTTCATCTGGTGTTGTTGGTTCAATCATCTCGCCTTCCCCTGCGCCAAGATCGAACAGATAGCCGCTTCTGCATGACCGTTTACGCCATCCAATGCACAAGCTACCACCATTGGGTCAGCGCCATTACTGACAGCCTTCTCCCACTTGTCCCGCTTTCCGTGGGCATTGATGGTGATGCACACTATCAACGTAATCAGCGCCACCAACCCCATGCCCCACGCGCATAACCAAAATTTGTTATCACTGTCCATCTCTGTCTCCATTCTGTAAAAAATCAATCATCGCTATCATCATTGCGCCGACGACGACTACCAGTGCGCCGCCAATCAGCAAAAGAATCGTCAACACGAATACGTTCTCTAACATGCTCTTTCTCCAAAAGATGAATGCGTTCGCGCAACGCTTGGTTTTCTACCAGCAGCACGCGCCACGCCTCAAGGACCAGTTTTGTATCCTCATCCATTTACTGACTCTTTTTTTGAATGTGCCGTGTAACTATGTTGCGCATACCCAAATTCAATTTTCCCCACCATCATCTCATTGACCCACGTTCTACGGCCACTTAAATACTGGCGGAAGTGCCCACGTCTTCTGTGCCTTCTAGGACTTGCGTGGCCATTGCCTGTTGCCACAATCTCTTCTTTTTCATGTTGCGCTGTCACGTCAATCACCGTCCAACTGTAGATAGGCTTCTTGTTTTTACGCACCCGCTTTGCATTGGCCGCAGAGGGCAGCGCCGTATACGCCGTTATCGTTTCACGCATATCCACCGATACCCGCATGTATTGCAAATACTGCGCATTAATCATGCACTTCCAAGCAACTCCAAGATACTGCTCAATAGAGCCATGCGTTTTGATTCTTTCCTCTTGCTCTTCGCCTGTCATGGTCCTTAAGTAGTTTTCTACATTAAAGTTCTCTGTTAAGCGAACACGCACTTCATCCGTATGTACATGCCAAATTTCAGCAATATCCCCTGCTCTCCCCCTGAGCACTCCAAGCAACTCATCCCCAATACGCTCTACCGTTATTGACAACGCGTTTCCCTTGCTTCCGCCCACCTTACGAACAAAACCTATCTTCTCAAACGGTAAAAACAACTCATCAGGACGGTTAGTAAATAAACAGGGAAATTTATCCGCCAACCGATCCTCCTCCTCTTGTGATAAGTTGTCAAAATTACCAAGGTCAATCCACGTGTAATCGTCAGGACTACCACGGTCAAAATTTAGTGAAAATGATTCCAAAATATTCTCAGTCATCTCTCTTCCTCAATGAAACCAAAGATAGAAACCATGCAAGATTCCAATCGGAAAGAAAATTGCCCCGGCGACCAAGAACCCCCACATTGCATGCGCAAAGCAGGTAAAGATGTGCGTGAGCCATGCGATAAAACACGTTAGCCCGATAAGTGCGCCCCAATTCATAATGTCTCCTTGTTCGTTGTTTCTTTCTTTGGACAACTGTGTCCCTGGGCCGTGGTCCGTGAGTCCCAGGCCTGTTTACATTCTGTACAGCGGTAGACCATACTCTCTTTGATCCTGACCCACCGCTCCCCATGGGTGCCCCGGGCAATGCCCATGTAGGCGCGAACGACCTCGATCATGATTAACGGGCGTTACCTTCAAGCCTCTCGGCGATCAGTGTGGCGTAGCCGGCAATGTCCACCCAGTGGTCGGTGACGTCGGGGTCTCCGTTGACAATGCGCCCGATCTTGTGGACGATCATCTCAAGAGCTTCCCATTGGTCATCGGCAAAGGTCTTACCATGCTTCGCCGCGTGGTCTGCCAAGGTGCGTTTGATGGACTGCATCAACGCCGCACCATCCTTGAACTTGCCATACATCTCTGCCCGTGCGTCAAGGGTCTTGTCCACGCTCACGCTCTCAACCTCCTCGACAACCTTCTGCCAAGAGGACTTGACCTCGGGCATGGGCAACATCTCGGGGGCGACAAAATTCTTCAGGTCTTCCAAGGCGCGGGCGCGCATCTTGTAGACGTTGGAGATGCTCATCTTGTGCTTGGCCGCTGTCGCAGAGGCACTTGCGGAGGGATTTTTTCTAAAAAACTCATAGACCTTTTGGGCTTTAGCGGAAATCTTGGTACTCATGTGAAACTCCTTTGTGGTTGGTTGTTGCAGTTGCTCTTCTCTGTGGGATTGCCTTTGGGCTCCTTCTCTCGAAAGGCCTTCAAGCGCCCATTCAACTCTGAGTTGAGTTGTTCTTGTGAAACCACGACCTCCTCGGTCGTGAATTTGTGTCCGTTGCCGCACTCTCGTCTGCGCCTGTAGCGCATAACTGTCAGGCGTGTCTCGCTGATCGTGGTCCAGGCTCCGCATTCCGGGCAATTCATTCTTCACTCCCTGTCTCGACTAAGGTGCCGGGAGGGACGGCGGGCTCTTGCGTTTCTTGTTTCTCTTCACGCACTCTCAACATCGCATCCGCAATCTTGTACGCACTGCGTGCAATGGCCTCAGCGTTGTTGTCAGCGTTCTGTAGATCGCATATCTGGCCTCTCGCATCCGGGTCGCAACCCATGAAGTAAACGTAGCCACTTGCGATACCAGCAGCAAAATAATCTCTCAGCAACATTCCCTTACTGTCTCTCACAAGAACACTTGGAAATGCGCGAAGCAGTGGCTTAAATGGCATGTCATTCTCCTTTCATCTTTCTTAGGTATTGAGCGGATGATACACCAGAATTATCCGCTGTGGGCATTGTATCGAATCTTTTTGCGGCCTCTTCAAGAGCGGCCTCCCATGCGTGTTGCCAAACAACAGCAGACCACCCGTGGTCATCAGCAAAGGTCCGTGGGCCGATAAACTCGTCGAATCGAACTTGAGAAATCTTCATGACTTATTCTCCTCTTGTTTCATTAATTCCTCGTGCATCCTTTTATACTTGACCATTGTGCCGATGGAATCGATCTGTTCAGGGTTGAGTTGCGCACAAGCCAGTCTGTACTCGTCATACAGATGCTGATAAGCCAAGTCTCTTTCAGCCCAACGTATCTTCCATGTCTGCAAGTTATCTATCAAATCCGCTGCTTCTTTCAGCAGGGCTGACAGGTCCTTGTCACGTGTCATCTGAGACACATGCATTAGTCTGTTAACAATCATTTTTAGTTTTCCTCAAAAGGCAATTGATATTGCCGACTGGCAATCTCGTCTTCAAAGTTTATGAGCTCATCTTGACTGAATGCACGTGTGATGTCTATTCGCCCACGACCACTCTTGCTGCGAACAGAATTCGCATCCAAATAGATGGACTTGATCTCCACTTGCTCCGGGAGCCATGAGCCGTCAACCTCCATAGGAGGCAACATATCAAAGATAATATTTACGGACAACTGGACGTTTGACTTGTACATGTTTGGCAACCTGTTTACCTTTTTTGAGGCGGGTTTTTGGCTTGGGTTTTGGTGGGGGTGTTTCGCCACTCTCGATGATGGCCTCTCGTTCTTCGGCCGCTTTTAATGCAATCTCGAACGCCGGGTCTACCAAGACTTGCATCTGGTCCCCCATTCCCCTGCCGTAGAACTCGCTCATCTCTCTCAACTTAGCGTAGGTCTCCATGCGAATGGCAACAGACATCCAAGGCTTAAGACGCTGTACTGGCGGGATGTTTCTTCCTGGTTTCTTTAAAGTCATTGACTCTCCTTTCTGTGATCTGGCTTGCAGTGTATCGAAAATCTTTAAGACTTGCAACAAAAAAATAGGCTAGGAGTTACCCTAGCCTATAAAGGAGACTGACTGAAGCAACTGCAAGAAGCTTCCCTTCAATCATACCTTTTACTTGGCTTCACCCCAGCTTGGGCCCATCTCCACGTCCACCCGGGAGGGAACCTCCAGGTCAACGGCGGTCGCCATGATATGGGCCGCTTCGCGTGCTTCCTTCTCTGTGTTGACGCTCAGGGCAATCTCGTCGTGAACCTGAAGCATCAAGTGAAACCCAGCCTTGTGCAACGCCACCATGGCCGCCTTGGTCTGGTCGGCGGCTGACCCCTGGATCAGTTTGTTCAGGCCCTTGTAGGTGGCCGCGCGCTTGATCCTTGGGCCGTATTCCACGATGGCCTGCTCGTAGGGAAGCGCCTTGTTCACGCCCCACTGTACGGGCTCGTACAGCGGGAAGCGGCATTTGCGTCCAAGTAGCGTCCTGATGGACCCACCAGACGCAGGGTGTTCAATCCGTTTCATGACCGCGTTTATGGTGCCTTTAAGAAAAGGCACCTTAGTGTGAAAGATGCCAATTAGCTCGCTGGCCTCTTCCATAGGCAAGTCCAACTCATGGGCCAGCTTTGCCTTGCCCATACCGTAGCAGTTAGACACCAGGACATTGGACACAGTAAAACGATGTCTAGGCCCCGCGTTTACGATGTCATAGACTTTCGAGTATTTCTTCTGTTCAGGTTGTTCTTTCGGTAGGAAGCCTTTCGGATATTCCCGACTGCGTAGTTCCCCTCGTTGTTGATCCGGTCTATGGTCATGCCCTCCCAATCTGAAGCAGGATGCAAGGACGTCAAATATTCCACAAACGCCTTTACTGAGGGAAACTCGCATTGAATTCCACGGCCACCATAATGTTTCCAGCCCTTGTCTTTGGGATTTTGGCATCTCTGCATCGCCGCCGTGGCCCTTCTTTGCAGGGATTTCATCTCGTTGGAATCCACAATCAAGTGCCCCCTCCCCGCATGCTGCTTTCGCATAGTGCAGGGCTTGCACATTGTAGATTTTCCACTCTTCAAGTTGTCTAAGAGCTTCCAGTCCTCGGCCCCACAAGCGCAGCGCACCTTCGCGTATTGATGCTTTCCTACGCGCTGAACCTCCCTGCTGATGACCGTCCACATACCGAACTGCTTGTTCAGCATCTCCGGTGAAAACAAGTGCATCCAGTCTTGATGCTGCGAGCCGGAAAGGAATTTTCCCTGATTCGTTTGTCCAGACGTCATGGTCCGGTGTTGCTGTGAGATTGCCATAAGTGAGGACCTCTTTGGTTCCCATGAAGACCACTCCTTCATGTGCTACCCATTCTACCCCATCCCATACTTTATGCACTTCCGTCACGTTCTCAATTGGAACAAGGCCGCTGTCCGTAAGGACCATTTCGCCCTCCGCAATACAAAGACCAAGGCCGATGGTCTTGGCATCCTTTCGCTTGATCCCTGCCATATCGGCAACCATTTGGTGGAAGTCGGTATCGGGATTTTCCCTATAGGCCTCAGCCATCTTCTCTGCACCGGGCAGGTCCAAGAGCGTGGCGTAGTGCACCAAGAGCCGTGGTTCTTGGGAGGAGAAGTCGTTGGCCGCCCACAGTTGACCTTCTTCCGGTAAAAAGAGCGAGCGCACCATGGGCCCGATGATCTCGTGGCGAGCGGGCACTTGCTGGAGGTTGGGGCTGTTCATGGACAGACGGCCGGTGATCGTGCCGCCTTCGTCGTTGCGCATCTGATTCACATGCGGGTGAACTCTTCCTGTCTTGGCGCTGAAGTCGAGGTAAGGCTGCAAGAACGTGCTGTGGGTCTTGTTGGTCTCTCGCGCTTCAACAATCAGCTTGGCCACAGGATGGTCACAGGAATCGAGGAAGCCTTTTGTGAAGCTTGCCGCGCCGGCGGCGGTCTTGCCATAAGCAATCCCCAGCTTGTCAAACGAATGGGCAATGCTGGCGGCCGCCCAGATATCCACAGTTCCTCCACACAAAGACTTGAGCTCTGCAAAGATGGCCTTCTCCCGTTGGACAAGTTTGTGGATAGTTTTCTCGCACCTTTCCCGGTCAAAGCGGATGCCCTTCAAGGTGAGCTCCAACAGCACGGGAAAGGCCGCTGTCTCCAGGTCGAAGATGGATTCGACCTCGTCTTGGCGCATCTTGGTCTTGAAGTGTTGCCACAGTTTCAAAGTCAGCGCCGCGTCTTGCTCGGCGTACTCCCCGACGTACATGGCGGGTAGCTTCCATAATTCTTTCTTGGGATGAACGCCAAAGTCGGCAGCAGCCTGTTTGAGAGCGGCCTCTGACTTGACCTCTTTAAGGTAATCGAAGCCAAGCGCATTGAGGCTGTACGAGAAGCGGTTCTCGTCGAGAAGCGGGGCGGCAAGCATGGTGTCGCAAATTCGGCCGTTGATAGTGAAACCGTTGGCCCTGAGCCAACCGCAGTCATAAGCCGCGTTATGCATGATCTTGTCAGCGTCAGTAGCCAGGACATCTTTTACCCACCGCTCAACAAGACGTTTATCAAGATTGCCACCACCGCTGTGAGCAACAGGATAGTATCCGCTCCAACCGTCAACAGCCACAGCGTAACCAGCAATGAAGCCGTCATTACGGGGCCATCCCGGCCCAAAAGATTCCATATGCGGGTCACAAGTCTCCAAGTCAATTGCAATCTCCTTGGCGGTGGACAGGTTAGGGAAAGTCTCCGGCGGCACCCACTCGGTGAGCGTCGGAAACATAGGCATTGTTTTCACAGGCGAAACCCCTTTAATTCATTCTTTGGAAGCACGTAATGCAATGCTTGCTTGGCGCGGGTGATGCCCACATACAGCAATCGGTTCACGTCGTCCGAGTTACGCTCGTATTCCTTGGCAAAGCGCGTAGAGAGGTCCCCGAGCAGTAGCACGTTGTCCGCCTCTCCGCCCTTGGCTCCGTGGATCGTGGACAGCTTGATGGGGATGTTGCCCGTGAGCTTTGTGCCGCGTCGCAAGAGGGCGATGATGTAGTCCCGTTTGTCCTCACCGATCTTGAGCAGTGCCTCGTGCCAGATGATGTCCGGGGCCAAGAGCCCTTGTTCTTGTCTCAGGCGTTCCATGCTGTACGCGCCGTTGGGGTCCGCGAGCCGTAGTCCTTTGTACCCGTGCTTGATGAAATCGGAGCCCAAATACTTGTAGACGTTCTTCACAACAGGGAACGGCAATTCTTTGCCGCGTCTTAGGTTTTCCCAGCCCAGGACGGCAGACAGGATGCCTTCTGAAATGCTCCGTTGTCCGTGGCGCTCGAACAGCAGGCCCTGGCTCTTGATCCACGTGTGCATCTCAGAGAGCATGTAGTTGGTACTGGCAAGAATTAGCCAGTTGCCATGGGTAATGTCCACATGCGAGAAGTCGTTGTAGTAATGGATGTGCCCCTCTTCAGCGCGAGCTTTCCAAACCTTTGGCTGGCGCTTTTTGATGCGGTGCACAATTGTGTTTGCGATCGCGTGGATTTTGGCAGGCACGCGATAGGATTGATCGAGGATGGTGATTGCGCCGCTAAAGTTTAGAAAACTATCGACGTCGGCCCCTGCCCAGTTGTAGACGGCCTGGTCATCATCCCCGGCTAAAAAAGAACGCTTAGACCTCTTGGCCAACTCTGTCACCAGGTCCCATTGCAAGCGGGAGAGGTCTTGTGCCTCGTCAATGATCAGCGCATCCAACTTTGGCAATCTCTCTGGCTGATGCACGATCTGCTCGAGCAGGTCAGTGAAGTCCAAGAGCGCATGGCTTTGCTTGTAGTGCCGGTAAGCGCGTTCCACAAACTCAAAGTGGAACCACTCAATGTCCATGCTGCTTTGGTTGTAGTGGGTGCGCAGGTCCAGGCCCTTGATCCGTGCGATGTTGATCTCGTTCAGGATTGGGTTGTCCACCTTCACCATGAAGTCCTCGTCACCGTTCTCAATGGAGAGCTCAATGCCTGCCTCTTTGGCAAAGGCCTTGTAGTCTTCTGGCGACATCATGTCTTTTGTGCCGATGCCAAGACAGCGGTAGGCCAGACTGTGAAGTGTGCGAAACCAGGGGAAGTCAAGGTCCGGGTTGAGGTTAGGGAACTTGGTGATGGCGCGGTCCCGTGCTTCGTTGGCAGCCTTTCTAGTGAAAGAAAAGTAGCCAATGTTCAAAGATGGAACGCCGTCTCCCAGTTCCTGCTCAACGATGTTCAGTAAGAACGTTGTCTTGCCAGAGCCTGGAGGGCCGAAGATTTTTCTAATCTCCATAACGTTCCTCGATATCTTCCAGCGTGCATTCCCACAAGATGATCGGAGTGTGCGGGCCTACGTAGGCACCTTCGATATTGAACTCGATGTACTCCAAGGCGTCATTTATGTCCATGCTGTCGTCTGTTGTAAGCTTGTCCACCATCTTGTCGCCGCTGTATATCAGCCGCTCTACTCTTTGGTTGCCGTGCCATGTGCAGCAAGTGCCTATGAAGCAATCTTCAAAGTTATCCATCTTCAATGGGCGTTCTTCATCATTCAAAATGGGCTCCGTTTCTTTTGTTCAGGGGTGTTAAAAGGTGCGTCTTGCTTCTTGAATCCTGGCAGTCTCCAGCACCGTGTTGCGCGGCCTTTGAGAAACAGTGGAATGGGTTCTCCACCCAGGTCTCGTAATCGTTGTGCCATCTTTGGTGCAGTCAGGCCCACAAAGTTGTTGCGCTTTAAATGCGCTTCCAAATCCTTCATGCGGAAATAGGTCTTCGCCTCTTCTTCATCTGTCCATGGGCGGCCAAGCAAAATCTCATCGCGGTCCATGGCCTGTTGCAAGTGGGTACAGAACTCCTCTAACAAGTCCACAAAGCGCCCTGTGATACTTGTGTCGTCAGTGGCCTCTTGTATCTGCTCTGACTCGACCATTTCCTTGAGCAACGCGTTGAGCATCTGCTCCCAATCTTGTTTGCGCAACGTGGGAGGCAAGACGTTGATCTTGTCTACGCAAGCCTTTTGAAACATGTTTTGGTTGTAGAGGTGATCGGTATCGAGCTCGATGCGCTTGCCATTGATATCCAAGAACCATAGTGGTGGCTCGGAGTTGTACTTTGACAAAGAAGACAGCTGTGGTGCATCAGGTCCGTTGGCCCCGACCCCGTGTTTGCGAGTCCTGCAAAGTCCAGAGTTGCAAAAAGAATTAAGCGGTGCGTCCTTGCACTTGTACCGGTAGTCTTTCTTGTTGAGTTGCTTGACCAGTATCTGTACTTCGTTGTTTGGCAGCGGAGGATGGACGTACTTGAAGTTGTGTTCAATGAGCGGGTTCTCCCAATTCACAGGGTGAATCTTCTTAAGATAGATTCCCACGTTGAACAAGGTGTTGTTTCGCCCGCCTTCAGGGATGCCTTGCGTGCAAAGGGCTTGAAGACACGGAGGGCCGTCTGGGATGACTTGCTCGGCCTTCTTTGGGGGTTGCGGCACAACCAGGTCAGTGCCTTGTATGTTGGCCTCGACCATCTCATAGAACTCTTCCAAGGTAGCGGCACTGCCATCTTCCTTGATGCCGTAGCGCATGGTCTGGTCGCCACCGAAATACGGCAGGTTAAGGAAGTTGCCCGTGTCGCCACGGTCCACAAGTATTTCAGCTTGTTTCGGAAAGATTTCTCGCCCAGCTTCTCCCAGCAATGCGGCAGAAGCCTTCAAGTACTCTTGCATGCGTGCGGCAACAATAGGCTCCTTGGTGAACAAGAAGACATGCGCGCCACCAGACTTGCTGCGACAAACAACAAGAGGTAACTCCAGGCTTTTTATTTTCTTGACTAGGCCAGCATGATCCAATGGATACTGGTCAATATCAATACAGCCCCAGATGCAGGAGTTATCCGCCCTGATTGGGATAATTCCAAGACTTGGCTCAACGCCTGTGAGATGTTTTTCCCAGAGATCGTCGGTGGGAGGTTTGCGGACAACAACTGCTTTTCCTGCCTGTTTGCCATCCCCGCGCGATCCTTCAATTTTGTATGTTCCATAGGCAATATCTAGTCCAGAGAATATGGCCTTGAACCGTGTGATGTCGGTCATTCTGCTTTCTCGGGTAGGTGGGGCCTACTCGCTGCACTGCTTACTATGCGCTTCACTTCAGAGTCACGCAGCATCCGCTTTTGGCCCCGAATTTCAGAATGGCGCTTTGTTTCCTGAGGCTTCAGCATCACCTTCATGCTTGACCTTGACGTCGCCAACGCTCACCTGAGTCGAGAAAGCTTTTGCACTCAGATAAATGTCGTCTTTGTCCACTTGGCCAATACGCTCAATCTCCCAACCGAACCACTTACCCTTGTCGTTTGATTCACCAACTGTACTTAGACGGTACATCTGGCTGTACATAGGAGGCGTGAACATGCCGTTCGCTCCCTGCATCTTGACCGACTGCATCATGCTGTTCCACTTGCGCGACTTTTTGAGTTGCGTGGACTTCATCACAATCAATGCAGGGCTTGGGACGCCCGCAGAATCAATCACCATCACATAGTGATTGGCGGTATTCTCGATGTAGTTGCCGTTGTCCAAGTACTCTTTGTTGTCGCTTGGATCGCGGTGCGTCTTTGTCAAGACGTCGCTCGTTGCAGGATAGATATGGATAGGTGCACCACTGCTACCACTGCCACGTGGAGCCCACTCAATGTACTGACGTACATAAGCGCAAGGGACCACGGTGATGCCCTTCTTGCCGTCATACAACTCGCCTGTGACAGAGTTGTAGATCATGCCAGGTAAGGCACCCTCAATCTCACCTACTTCGGGGGAAGTGTTGGTGAGCAGTTTCAGAAACGGAAGCGCAAAGTCTTCCTGGCCCATGCCGGCAAAGCTTGATGCCGCATCTTGCTCAAAATTACTCACCATTGCGATTGCAGTGGATGAGTCCTTGGTTGCTAAGTCGTTTTTAGCCATGATTCGATTTCCTTTTTTCGTTTAAGCAGATTTAATGGTTGCCTTTTGGCCAATGAATGCGCCAAAAAGTTCGGTGGGAAACTCGTTTCCTCGTTCCACCTGTTCTTTAACCCATGCCTTGAGAGTCATGGGTTCTATCTTCTCGGCTTGTTCGGCAGGGTAGCCGGACTCACCAAGCAGATTCAATAGACGAGAGCAAAGCTCGTCTTCGCCGCGCCCAAAACGGACGCTGACAGTGTTTTTGATAATGTCATCCATGCCACGCTCGCGAAGCCATTGAAAGGCCTCAGCACGGCGTGCTTCTGGAATCGATGCGCTGTAGAAAGGCTTGACCTCAATTGAAGAGCCGTCAGACATTTTGAATGACCTCAGATTCATCTGCGCCAGCACCTCTGGAATAGATTCTTCGGTCAACTTGCGAAACTGTGCTTTTCTTTCTTTCACAGTCTCCTCAAGGTCCTCAAGCTCTTTCTCAAGCTCTTTTGCGCGCTTGGCCATTGCAGCAACACCGACTAAATCGCTGTCCTGTATCTTAAGTGCATCTGCATCTTGTTCAAACTGGGTCGTAAGACTCATATGGTTCTCCTTTCTTAAATAAATCAACCTCAACTGGTATGTAACGTTTTTCTCGTTTATCCCATTTGAGACACTTGAATCGGCCATTATTTTTTGCAGCGGCCACTGCACATGCGATACCAATTGCAGACGGGTCTCCAATCAACAGCAGATAATCAGCATCACTGAACTTCTCCAGTTTACGCTGAATTCTTCGCACTGTTGGCACGCTTGAAAAGGCGATTTGAGCATTATCAGGAAGCATGATTTCAATGCTTCCATATGCCATTGCGCCTGATATGTTGTGCTGCAATGTCTCCTGAATTACGTAGACAGTTGCGCTTTTTTCGGTTGCCACAAATTCTCCTTTCTTAAGATGAGCGACTAGTGTACACTACAAAAACTTGGACCGCAACCCCAGGAAGAAAGAAAGAAATGACTGATAACTTTTTAGAAACTTATCCCTTTAGGAACAAGCCTTTTGTCCATCAACAGGCCTATCTTCAACGCCACTGGAGCGCCCCAGTAGCAGCTTTGTTTGCAGATATGGGAACTGGGAAGAGCTACATGCTCATCAACAATTTCTCCATGCTCTACGACAAGGGATTGCTAAACGGGGTGTTGATAGTAGCACCGAAAGGCGTCTACCGAAACTGGTTTGACACGGAGATTCCTAAGCATATACCCGAACATGTTCAATATCGCATGGCGATATGGAATCCGCAACCCAGGAAGGCTGAAGAGCAGGCCTTGAACAGCTTGTTTGACATCACCGAGGACTTGAAAATCCTGGTCATGAACATTGAGGCGTTTTCCACGACCAAGGGGTCGAAATACGCCAGCCGGTTTTTGCTGTGCCACGACGCGATGATGGTGATTGACGAGAGCACCACCATCAAGACGCCCACCTCGGCTAGGTCAAAGAGCACTGAGAAGGTGGGCCGTGGTGCGCGGTTCAAGCGCATTGCTACGGGCTCCCCGGTGACCAAGTCACCTATGGACCTGTACCAGCAATGTGCCTTTTTGTCCCCCAACTGTTTAAATGCGGCAAGCTATTACTCGTTCCAGGCGCGCTACGCCGTTGTGATTGAGCGCAGTGTGGCGACTCACAGCTTCAAACAGGTCGTTGGATACCGCCGGCTGGATGAGCTCAAGGAGAAGCTCGACCGCTTCAGCTTTCGGGTAACCAAAGAGGAATGCCTGGACCTGCCCGACAAACTGTACGTCAAGCGTGAAGTGGACCTGACTGACGAGCAAAAACGTGCGTACTTGCAGATGAAGTCCATGGCGCTGTCCCAGTTTAAGGAGGGCGTCACCAGCACTGTCAATGCACTTACACAGCTGATGCGCTTGCATCAGATTGTCTGTGGGCATGTGAAGCTAGACAATGGCGAAGTCATTGAGTTGCCCAACAACCGCATTGGTGAGCTCCTGTCTGTTGTCGAGGAGACTGACGGCAAGATCATCATCTGGGCCAACTACCGCCATGACATCGAAGCCATCAAGCTGGCCTTGTCCAAGGAGTACGGCATGAACTCGGTAGGTATGTACTACGGCGACACACCTGATGACGAGCGAAAGCGCGTCTTGGAGGAGTTTCAAAAACCGAATAGCGAGATGCGTTTCTTTGTTGGCAACCCAAGCACGGGCGGCTATGGTTTGACCCTGACCGCTGCCCACACCATGGTCTACTACAGCAACAGCTTTGACTTGGAAAAGCGCCTGCAATCGGAAGACCGCGCGCACCGCATTGGCCAGACAAAGAACGTGACCTACATTGACTTGATTGCCGTTGGCACCGTGGACGAGAAGATCGTCAAGGCCTTGCGCGACAAAATCGACATTGCCACCCAGGTGATGGGAGAGGACTTTAAACAATGGTTGATTTGATCCCCATTCGCAAGCTCTACGTGTACGAAAAGCTCGAGCAAATAAACGCACCAGAGGGACGTGTCTACGGCGACGACAGATTGCCCAGCGTCACCCGGATTCTGTCCGCCACCAAGGACCGGGCGCATCTTGACGCGTGGGCCGCGAGGGTTGGTGAGGCGGAAGCGGAGCGTATCAAAAACGAAGCCGCCAGTGTGGGCACCCACATGCACAACGTCATCGAGCGCATGATTGCTTATAGGGATTTACCACGTCCAACCAACTGGCTTATGACTAAAGGTTATGAGATGGGGTACAGGTTGGTTAACACTTACTTTCCCTATATGTCAGAAATATGGGGGTCAGAGGTATCTCTTTATTACCCTGGGAAATATGCAGGGACAACAGACTTTGTGGGCGTGTACCGTGGGCGGCCAGCCATTGTTGACTTTAAGCAGTCAGTCAAACCTAAGCGGGCGGAGTGGATTGAGGACTATTTCCATCAACTTGCCGCCTATGCTTTGGCCCATGACATCATCCACGGCACGAATATCGATTTTGGAGCCATCCTGGTGAGCGTTCAAAACGGCACGACGCAGGAATTCACGACCACTGGCCGTGAATTTCAGAACCACAAGGATGCTTGGATGAAGCGTGTCGAGCAGTTTAGGCAGCAGGCGGTACCGCTCCCTGAGACGCCAGCATCGGGCTGATAGCGTCATTGGGAAAGAGTGACTGGAACATCGCACGGCTGGCTGACGACTGAGCGCCGGGAGCAGGGGCCTGTGCACCCGGCTTCTTGTCAAAGAGGCCAGGGACGCCTTTGGACGGTGCCGCTGGTGGCAATTTGCGCATTGGTGGCGCAGAACTACCAGGAGGCCCAGTTTGGATTAGGTTTGCTCGTGGGACTTCACTCTCGTAGATGCTCAAAGGCGCTGGAATGCGCGTGGCCAAAGTACGACCGAGCAATTGAGCAAAGTTTTCCACGAAGCCCGACTCTTGCTGTTTGTTCACGCCACGACGCAATAAAGCGGCCATCATTTGCGGGTCCTGCAAAGCCTTTTCTATGGTACTTCGCACCATAAAGTTAGGCATCTTGTCAAAGATTTCCCGCACGTACTTCGAGCCGGCAGAGGCCGCGATCAGGGAGCCTGGTCCGCCACCGGACACGGAGGTACCAATATTGGCACCGACGATGCGCATGGCCAATTCTTCTACAGCGCCAGCACCGTCCAAGACTTTATTGAGCTCGTTCTTGTTGCCCATGGCTTTCTCAACACGCATCATTGGAAGCATCAGACGCTTGAGATTGTTCACCTCTTGTGGGGTGATGAGGTTTTGACTTCGCATGATGTTGACAAGCGAGGGCTGACCAGTTGCCAAGGGCTTTAACAATGCATCGTTAAACGCCTGGATGCTGAAGCGGCCATCTCCACCTGCTTTGGTGTAAGCATAGTCAAACAAAGTGGATTTCAATCCATTGACTGCATCTGGCCCACCTGCACCTGCAAGTTTGACCATGTTGGAAATGTTCTTGACCGGGAACTTGCTGTTGAGCGCATCAATGACAGCATTGGTTGGGTTCTCAAACTTCAACAGTTGCGCAAACGCGGATTGGTTTGCAATGGTCTTGTTGATCTCGCTGTTTTGGTCTTGTATTGCACGGAACGCAAGTTCAGCTTTTTTGGCGTCTTGTAAGTCAGCGTAGATGCCGAGCTTCTCCAGCATAGGCTGGTTCTCAGCAGCAAACTTCTCCAGCATGCGGGGATTCAAGCGGCCTGTTACAGGATCAATTGCTTTTGCCGCCGCCAATCGATACACACGGTCTTGTGCATCTCGAATAGAGGCTACGTTAATGTCTGCCAAATCTGCTTGAGGCTTCAAAGCCAAAGCCTGTTTGCTGCGTTTGCCAAACTTGCTGACTGCATCATCGTATTGAGTACGCATGAATTTGACTGCATCTTCAATCTCGTTCATGCGCATGGCAGTCACGTCAGCGTTGGAGCCAAATGCTCTTGACACCAGTATCTCTGCGGGCATGCGCTCTGCTCCGCCTACAGTTTTTGCACCTGGTCCAGAGATGCTTACATCAGAAGCAAAGGTGCGGGTAAACGTGTCGTTCAAGGCCTTGGAAAAACCTCTTGCCTGATCAAACGCAGGAGCCTTTAATGTCTCCAAGTCCTTGAGGATACCCTCGGCGAGTGTGCCGTAGAACTTTGCGTCACCCATCTCGCCTTTGCCTGCGGCTTCACGCGCAAGAGACAAGAGGTTGCTGCGGTAGTTGACCATCTCGCCAACATCCATCTCATTTAACCTTGGAACAAAGCGGTCAGGAACCTGTCCTGTCTCCATGAACTCGTCCGTGTTTCGGCCAAGTTTGTACTTCATGACAGAGGCATCATCAATACCAAAAGTGCGAATGATGTCCTTGACTATCTTTGGAGTGGTGTTCTTGTACACGACATCGGCGATGTTCAGGGTTGAGTCCAAGAACGCACGGCTTGTGTTGGTAGGCTTGATCTCGGCACCCTTGACCACTGTCTCGCGCAGAGTGATCATGGGCCATTGGCCTGTTTTTTGATAGATTCTTTCAGCCTCTGGTCCCTCCATAGGAACCTTTTTTGGAGGCGCTTGGACACGTTTGACAGGGGCGATCTGACGCAGGCCCTCGGCCCACAACTCTGACTCCATGTCCCGTGCTTGGCGCAGAGCGATTTCTGTTTCTGTCTTTACGATGTCGCCAATTTCCCGGCGAGCAGCGGGAGTGTCCTTGGAGATTTTGGCAATCTTGGCCGCCGCTGTTGCATCTGCCGCCGCAAGACGGCCATTGAGCATGGCAGTATGGGCATCTTGTTGCATCTGTGCTGCTTTGCGCAAAGCATCTGGAGTGCCAATTTCTCGCAGCTTCTGAACCAACAACTTGTACGCCATTAGGGAGTCTTCACCCTGCTTGACTGTTTGGCCAGAGAACTCTGCATTGGTGCGAGCAAGCGACGTTTCCAAGGCAGACAAAGTCATGTTGCCTGTTTTCTGCGCGGCTGTTGGCGTAGCTCCACCCGGAACGGCTTCTTCCAGGCGACGAATAAGCAAAGGAATATTTTGTCCTGTGCCTTCCAAAATGTCATACAAGCGAGCAGCTGCCTTTCCCTCTTTGGCGGAAGCACTTGTGGAGTTTCTAAGGTTCTTTGCCCAGTCGGTCACGTCGCCAACTGAATTAACGACGAAGCGCCCAGGAGCAAAGATACCGCCCATCACTTCCGCGCCAAAACGCACGCCCTTTTGGCCAGGGAAAAGCTCTTCTGCAAAGAATGCTCCTGTTCCTGATCCGGTGGCCGCGATTGTTTCAGCAGTACCAAAGCTAATTGGGGACTTGCGAGCAGACTCGCCCATGGAGGAGATGAACCGTGAGACGCGGTTCCCGGTGTATTTGGGCAGAAAGTACAGAGATGGAGAAAACGCAATGGATGTGCCGAACGTGCGGCCACCTTCACGCATGGGGACCAGGTCTTCACGCAACGCAGGCTCTTCGTACTCCTCTGGGAACATCTTCTCTAAGGCGTAGTTGACACCCATACCACCCAAGACGCCACCAACAAACCCTAAAGGAGGACCAAGAGGTGCGGCCGGGCCCAGGAAAGGAGCAACAGCAGTACCTGCCCGCAGGCCAAGCATGCCACCAGCGGAAATGGGGGCGCTTTCTCGCATCCCCATCTTGACACCCTGGCCAAGAGCCTCGCCCTTTTCGCCAAGTGTTGGAAACTCTGACTGAGAAATCTGATTCAATGCCTTTAACTGGTCTGCTGCGTTGGCAGCGGGAACAGGACGACGGCCCTGTAACAGGTCAGGAGGCGGCTGGCCACCTCCCGTGTCAGGCAGTGTCAATGCATCAAGTTGCTTTTGGATTTCTTCAGGAGTTGCCATGGCTTATTTCTTCCACTTTGATTCTCTACCATTCCACAAAAAGTTTGTGCCACTTGGAAGTGCTTGCACCTCTTCAATGGTATACACCCGTGGAGGTATTCCAGCTACTTTGTTAAAGTTCTTGAGCTCTTTTATTTCATCCAATGCGGCTTGTCTAGATGCTACAGGGAAATTTGGATTGACCGCATCTTTCTCAGCAGCTTTTAACCGTTGGTTAAGGAAATCCTCAATACCAATCAAACGGTTACCCAAAGAATTTGGATTGTCAAAAAACGCTGGAGCAATATCTATTTCTTTTTCAATTGCTTGCATTTCTGAAACAGGGTAGCGTGGATTTGCTGCCAACGCTTTGATCAGAGAGCGTCTTGCTGAATCAAAGAATGTGCGCGCCTCATCTGCCTTGGCGTCCACTTGGCCAAAGACACGCAAGACAGGCAGTGTCTTGATGTACTGAACAGGGCCAGCAACCAGTCCGCGTTGATTCCACAGTGTCTTCTCACCCTTAGGTACCTTGAGAGACAGGTAAGCATCTTTTGCCTCGGCAGGCACCTCGGCAGGAATTGTTCCGGGGGCCCCGCTGATGTCTCCAACGGGAGAGGCAACGGCAGAGGCAGCGGGAGGTGTTGTTGCTCCGGATTTTCCAGATGTAACCGGTGTACCACCTGTGTAGTATGGAATAGGTCTTCCTACCAACTGATATGCTGTAATCAATTCGGGAGGTAGTCGTTTTTTGTTTATCACCGTCAGATAACTCTTGTTTCCTGTAAGCGGGTCGGTCCTCTCTTCTCGTTCAGTCTTCTCCTGCGTGTAATCGGTTACTGCGACATCTAGTTGACTTTTCTGCTCGTCGGAAAGTTTTCCTTGGGCAAGCAGCGAAGCACTCCTTGTAAACATATTTAAGATTTCAGCTTCACGACCTGTTCCAAAAGGACCTCTTGGTGGCTTGTTGAGGTTCTTTTGTTTCTCTGCTTCAATTCGTGCTTCGGACTTGATGATGTCTCCAAACAAGGCCCTCTTCTGTCTTGTGAGCTCGCTGTTTGCTGACTGGAGTTGATCAATATCCTTCTCAGAGGCCTGTAGTGCAGCCAGTTTGATTGCGCGCTCGCCTTTGTCAATATCCGCTACACGGGCCATCATGTCCTGAGGCAAGGTTCTGACTGCGCCAGACAAGCGAGAAATAAAGCTTCCACGCAATGGACGACCTTGGTCATCGACGTTTGCACCAAAACCAAAGGCCCGTTGGCCGAGAGAAAACAACATCTGTGCCTCACTCGCGCCCCGAGTGTCACCAAGAATTGTGCGATACGCGGGCTCACGCTGACGGGCCAATGCTGCCAAATCAGGGATCGTTGCTGGACCCCTTGAGATCAACTCTTGCATGCCTTGTTTGGCCGCAGCAACCATGTCAGTTGGATATTTGAGCAAAGGCTCTTCTTTTTCACCAGGGACTGTTTCATCGGCAGGGGTCACTCCGTCCTCAGTAGACCCCGCCTGAAAATTTTGAACATAGCCGCCTCTTGCCATGGCCATGGGAGGAGCGCCAGCAATACCACCTGTCTCAGGCGGAGGGGGGCCAGCCATGCCCTGTGGGCCACCGGCCATCATTGCCATAAGTTCGGGAGGCATACCACCGGGGGCAGTCCCGGGAGCGCCGCCAGGAGCGCCAGGAGGCATTCCAGGGGGAGGAGCCATTGGAGGCTGTGGCCCTTGCATCAGTTCGGCTGAAGCAGGAGCAGCACCGATGCCTTGCTGTTGGGCAAGCACGGGTTGCAAAAGAGCAAGCACTTCTTGTGGTGTGTCCTTGGCAGCACGGTATCCAACCATGTCCGCCAACTCATCAATACGCGCTTCAACTGAGCGCATGTCTCCACGTAAGTTGTTCATCAAAATTTCAGGAGACTTTGGCGAACGGCCCATGACCTCAGAGGCAACACGGTCCTCTTCGTTCGTGTCTTCCGTATCGTCGTCTTCCATCTCCATCATGTCTTTGAAACCGGCCATGATGCCCATGTTTTCGACGTCTTGTTCCATCATTTTGTTCTTCATATTGCCCTCTTAAAAGAGTCCAGCTTTCTTTGCCCCAGCGGCAGTTGATAACACACCTAGTCCCACTCCCAAAGCTTGTTGGAATGGGCTTGCGGAAGGCTGGCTGACCGCCGCCGTTGACATCTGAGTCGATGGTGCGCCTTTGTAAATGTCTGACAAGAAGCCTGCTTGTTGGTAAGGCGAGTACACCTTTTGCAACTCAGTCGCACGTTGTGCATCCAGTTGTTGCTGGTTCATCGCCTGCTGTGACTGACCGACGTTGTACAAGAAGTTAACGTCGCCTTGTCGCATAGCCTGTGCTGTCTGGCCGAGAGCACCTTGTTGGATACCCAGTTGACCCATTTGTGCGCCCATTTGTCCAAGTCCTGTGGCCAGTTGTGCGCCTTGGCCAAACTCTTGGCCAGCCAGTGAGCCAATACCTGCGGCTGCTTGGCCAAGCCCTTGTCCCATGGCCATTTGTCTTTGTTTGGCCGCCTCAAAGGTACCCATGCCCGCCTGTTGAGCTTGGGCATAGTTCTGTGCGTAGTCTTGCATGATGCGCTGCGACATAACGTCTTGCAGGCCTCGCTCCATCTCCGCACGCTGTACGCCTTCACGGGTACTGCCAAAAGCTCCAGACTTAACAGCTTGAGCCGCCGCGCCCTGACGTGCAATGTCGCCTTGACGGCGCATTTCTGCCAAGGCCTGTTGCGTGACCTGGGCCTGATACGGATTCATGAACTGTGTTGCCATGGTGGGGTCGTATTGACCACCGCCTTGCGTCAAGGCTCCAATACCCGCAGTCAAGACATTTTGGGCCTCGCCATACTGGTCCCTGGTGTCTGCTCCACGCAAGACATTAGCCGCTTCGCCTGTTGTTCCGTAGGCCTGGGTTACTGCTTGATTGGCAGAGGTCAGGTAGGGATCAAAAGCCCCAATGCCTTGACCAATGGCCGCGTTCATGGCAGTCTGCTGTGCAGGCGCAAAGCCCGCAACGTTGAACCCTGGAAGCTGTTCAGCCAAAGGCGTACGGCCCTCGTTAAAGGCCAGTTGTTTGGCTTGTTTTAGTAGGTCAAGCTTATAGGCTTCAATCTCCGGGGCTTCCCGGACGATTTGTTGTGTTGTTGTGGTATCTGCCATGATCAGCCTTTCACCATTCCGCCTTTTTCAAGCGATTTCATAAGTTTGTACATCCGTGCAGCACCTTTACGGCGGCTTCCGCCCCCTGCATTGCGCACGGCCCTGGCGGTAAATACAAACTCACCGTCTGACAACATAGCAGGAATATCATCTGAAGTGCCTGTTCCTGGTCCGTTGATCGGACCTGACTTACGAGGGAACTCTCTGATTGATCCACCCTTGGCCGCCATTACTGGTTCTGCTGTGCCAATAAATGGAGAGTAATACCGCTGGACTGATTGCTGCATGCGACGACGACCATACTCAGGAGAGTACTGCGCCTGCATGATTCCAGTAGGAGCAACAACACCTGGAGCAGCAGCCCCTTGTCCACCTGCATATGTGGTTGCACGAGTGGGGTCGTATGATCCTGCGCCTTGGGACTGATAGTTGTACAAGCTACCAGAGAACAACTGAGGGTTATCCGTCATGTAGTTTGTTCCTGTGTAAGCAGGATCGTATACAGGCGTGTTATCTCCAGGGGTAGTGGGCTTATCAAAACCACCGGCCAAATACGTTGCACCCAATGTGGCTCCGGCTATAGGAGCATATTTGCTGAAGAAGCCTGGAGAATTGCTATCGTATGCAGCTTTCCATGCAGCCTCTGCTCCGGCCTGAGTAGGTCTGGGAGAATTTGCTTGGTAATCTGCTACGGCCTGGTCTGCCTTCAAGAGCGCATTCTGCTCACCTTGCTGCATGCTGGGGCGGTTTGGAGAAAAATATTCATCGTATCCACCAACCACTGTATCCGCTACCTTGTTGTACAAGCCCTTAGCGCCCGCTACAAAAGAGTTCTCCCCGACTTGTCGGCTGCCTACAGCATCTCCCAGTTGCATTGCAGTACCGGTTTCTGTGGGCACAAAATCCGAACCAGGAGCATATCCAGCCCCTTGGGGAATAATTAAGCCCGGTGCGTTGCCTGCGCCAGCACTCAACAGGCCTACGCCTCCGGGAGGTGCGTTGAATCCTCCCGACAGAGATACGGGTTGTGAAGGCTGTAGGCCTGATCCGGCCCCTGGAGACATTGCCCGGGCCTGTAAGTAATCAGGACTGGTATTTAAAGAATAGTCAGGGGGAGTCTTCATCAAGTACTGTGACTGCGCAGACAACTCTGGGGTGTATCCCGGCGCACTAGCTACTTGATTAGCTTGTGCCTGTGAGATCAAGAAGTTGTCCGCAGGCGCAGCAGGTTCTCCTGTGTAATAGGGAGAGTACTTGTCTGCCACAGAAAGATTACTTGGTGCCACACGTGGAGCCATTGGCTGTGATGGGTTTACTGCATCAGCACGGACATACTGATTGTTTCCAGCCGCATCTTTGTAGACAAGATATTCTTTCCCGTCCATGCCAATAGAGAACTGCTGTCCAGTCAAAGCATCTTGGCGCATGACAGGTGTTAAATTCTCTGTGGCAGTGCCAACAGTGCCTGTGCCTTCAATTGGGGCAAGAGACAGGTTTGATCCATTTGCTGCTGCATCGGTAGAAGCCGTGGTCCGTGATCCGGCAGCCTGGCCGCCCGGTAAGTAACCCTGCTGTTGGCCATAGGCCACGCCTGCTCCAGTCAGGCCACCAACTGCGCCTGCTTTCAGTGCGTCTTTTGCAGACATGCCGGTCGCAAGACCAAAGCCCGTGCCCAACGCCGCACCTGTGAGGCCTTGATTAAGCACGCTACCGGCCGCACCAGGCAGGTACTGACTGGCGTATGGAGCGACTGTTCCACCGATGTAGCCCATAGCCGCACCCTTGAGCACGTCTTGTAGGTTTCCACCAGTTAATGCGGCCATGCCGCCACCAACAATTGCTGCCGTGCCGGCGGTGCCAATACCAAATCCCGCTGCAATTGGACCCAGAGCCATGGTCGCGCCAATTGTCAAAGCAATTCGCCCAATAGGGCTGCTGGCAACATCTTTTACAACGTTTACAACTGCTTTTACAGGCGCAGTGACCGCTTTCCATGCGTCGCTAAAGAATCCGTACTCTGGCAGTCCTGTATATGGGTTACGTGTGCCAAGGCCACCAGCTTTGCGCAGCATTTCGGCTTCTTGTGGTGTGATATGGGCAAGCATGGTGTCTCGTCCACGGCCTTTGGCTTGCAGTGCCTTGGCAGCATCTGCCAGGCCGCCGCTGTTCATTGCCATGGGTTCTTGTGGCCCGGGGCCCATGGCCTCTGGAGAGACATTCTGTGCCTGTTGAATGCGTTGTTCGTTCAACGCCGCCAATAGGGTGGAAACAAATGATTGATCAAACTCGGCAGGGAAGTCACCTTCCTCGATCGCACCCGCTTCAATACCAGCACGGATGATTTCCTTGTACTGGTCTGGGTACTGCATCATGTACTCAAGCAGCGTGACAAAGGCCTCTATCTCGCTGGGCTTGAGATTAAGTTGCGAGAGCTTAGAGCCAATGGCAGTCTTGTATTCGCCAAAGGCCTGCGGGTTGGTCTCCTGCATAGCAGAAGATGCCGCGTTGTACGCGTCTAAGCTTGAGACGTAGCCCTGTGGGGGCTGCTGTTGTTTCTTTTGCATGGGCATGGGAGCCGCCATGATGCCTTCATTCGCCATGATTATCCTTTCCAGTTGATGCCAAAGGCCTCATGGGCCGCGCGTCGGGAAAGGACGCGAATATGGCTGTAATTATGTCGCATTTCATCAGTTCCTGTCTATCTCTAGATAGGACAGATAGAAATGCACGGTTGCAACGCTAGATTCCACCCGGAGCTCGTCCAAATCGTCCAAAACCAGCGGTACGCCATTGAATACATCAATGGTCGCATTGGGGGCCAGGATGTAGCCCTTGAGCAGAAAATGCTCCGCGCCTGCTCCATCGTCATACTGAGAAACAGTAATCGTGGCCCGTGCGGCGTTGGCATTGGTCACTCGTAGCGACTTTGCAATCGTCATATTCCCCGTAGGAACAGCATATATCAACGTCTCGGTTGCCGCGCTTGGTATCAGTGCTTTTCTAAAATATTTATTGGCCATGTTTACCCCAGTGCCGATTCATAAGTAACAGTCAAAATGACGGATGGAATGGAGGGACAAAACGCCGTGGCCGCTTCTGCTTGAATATGAATGCGAGTATCGTCTGCCGCCCACATTAACTCAAAGTAATCCCCTCCGTTAAGGTCGAGCAAAAAGTTCCAAGCTGGAACAACCTCTGCCGCCGTGCCTTGGATTGCTAAACGCGTGGCGCTGGCAGGGACGTCTGTTCCGTTAACGCGTGCCCATACAAAAATAATACCAGTAGCGCCTGCTGTCTTATCAAGCTGCATTGAGAATTCAAAGTTATAGACACCCGCCACATCAACATAGACCCTTGATGTCGGAGTTCCTATGTAAACAGCATAAGCATGGTCTGTCGTGTTAAGCGTAACCGCATAAGCAGTGTTGATTACGGCTGCGGTTTGTGTAGTGGTGTCGTGAAACGCCCCATGGGGAAGTAAGGCGCTTTGCCCAACGCTGACTGCCAGGTTACTGCCCCCGCCTTCGTAAAACGAAACCGCTTGGTTAAAGTTGTCGCTTGTAGTAGGCGTATAGGTATTGTTGAGTTGAAGAATAATCTGCTCAAGCGAACGAACAAGCTGGTTGAACTGCGATGGATCAAAGGTGGCTGATGCATTCGGCAGACGAACGTTGGTAATCTTGCTCATCTCAATCCATCAGGCTGGATGTCAACACGTAACGTTCCAAAGCGCCAGTTAGTGTCTATCGCAGTGCTCTCAACACGCAAACTGATCTGCCTTCCACGCGCGCGAGTGTCTACCTTCTGGGTGTTTGGGGTAATGACATATGGGTCCAAAGAGCTCGGGCTGGCTGTGGCCTGTGGATAGGGGCGCAACAGTAAATGCACTGTCAAGTTGCCCTCTTGGTTCTTGAAGTCAGGGATGAAACGCTTCATGAAGAGCATTTGGTCACCGTCTCCAATGTCAAAGTAGCCAGACTTCACATAAGCAGTGATTGCACTTCCATTGCCATTCTTACCGTCTTCTTGGTTGTATATCAGTGAGCGGCCTGCTGTGAGTCCGTTGATTGTGGTGATGGTTGTCTCAGTGCTATTTGGGAAATACTCAGCAGCAGTTGGCTTGGCGTAGGTCCCCAAATCTGTCCATGCAGTACGAGCCATGGTGCCAATTGACCAGACATTCTCTAGATAGTTGAACGTGACAAACCTATCAATATAGTCAGAGGTGAATGAGCAATACCACCAGGTTACTTCATTGAATTGCGTGTTAACTCCGATATTTACCTTGGAGTTTTGGACAACATTGATGTCTTTAAACACGTAGTCTTGCACCGTACAGGCAAGCTTCTTCACTGTTCCGTCGAACATGAAGAACGCGTCCTTGCCCATCCAAAAGGCCACGCCATTTACGTCAGCAGAGGCATGGGGACCGATCAGGCCACAGTTTGAACCCAGTTGCTGGAAGCCAAAGGTATAGGGTGGCCCGATGTACTGCATGCCATGCAAAGCGGTATCTGTCCAAATGAGAATCTGTCCTCTGGACCGTTCGGCAGAGACGATGTGGTTGCCGTCGGTGAGCCGTTGTCCGCCGGCCGTGTTCGTCGCACTCTCAACAAAACTGTTGATGTCCTCCTGATTGGAGAACCGCACAAACATCGGGTCTTGTGTTGATGGTGTGCCAATCGTGGACTCCGTGCCAAAGCACACCAAGTGCCGGTCCGGGGTGGACACCACTGCGTAAGTGCTCTTCGTGGGCGCACCAGCAATGGCCGTTGCTCGGGTTGTAATACCGGCACTGGTGTCAAACAAATAAATGCCGCCATCCACAAGCTGGCATACAACGTCTTCGCCAAAACTATCAAATTGCCATACCCGCGAATCAAGGGCCACGGAAGTAGACGCGGGCCTTGGTGTTCCCCAGGTGCTCGCGCCCCACGTGCCAACGCCCCATCCATAGTCCGCTGTACTTACAGCGGTTCCTACGTTTATCTGATATGCAGCATTTGCAGTGCCTGCGGCGTTAACGGTTGACGTGGCAGCAGCAGGGGAAATGATGGTGTATTCATTGGCATTTGTGATGAATTGAATCTCAAATTCACCAGTCAGACTTGCGTTAGAAATGCCTCCAGGGTTTCCTGTGACGGTGGAGAACGTAACAAAGTCCCCGGTAATACAACCATGCGCAGTGTCATTTACTGTGACAGTGGTAGAGAGATTGATCGTGTCAAAGGTAACTCCAACGGCTGTTCTACGAATAGGGGTGATGTCTCCCCACAAAGCGCCGTACAAGGCATACAGTTTCCTATTGGTGCCCACAATCATGTAGGGCGCGCCATCTAGGCCATTCCAGGTGTAAATCTCGCTGACCACGCCCACTAAATAGGCAGCGGTGTCATTGAACTGGGTCCAACCACCTACCTTCTCGGGCAGACCATAGCGAAAGCGCACGTAGTCCGAATCAATCCAGCCGCCTTCAGCGCCATATTCAGTGTTTTGTTTGTCTACACCAGGTTTGAGAACTATTCGTGCAAGTGCCATGATTATTTCACCGGACCCCCAACAATCCATGCATCGCAGGTGCGAGAACCCGCGCATTTGAAATCAAACAACTCGCAGTATCCTAGTTTACCGGAAGCAATCACTTCCGGGGCGTAACTTTCATCCTCTGGTTCGTCGCCCTGAATTCCTTTGGTCATGCATTCAACCATTTGAGGTGTAACGATAAACGCCGAGCAGTTCCCACAACGGGACTTCTTGGCCTCTACTGGAGTCACTTCCCACATGGATGCCTTTTTGTCCCAAAATTCCGTAGAGGGCTCCTCGGGGTTCAAGGGCCCATAACCATACTCTTTGATCGCATGATTGCGGTTTTTCAAGTTCAAAGAAACATCCATGGTCGAAGTGGGACAGGACTTCATTCCGCCTGCATAGGATTTTTTGATCTCTTCGCCAATGGCTGCTTTTTGGACTTTCATGACTTGGCTGCCCGCATGTTGTCCACCAAATTAGGGTAGGGACGGCCAGCTTTTTTGGCAGCAGCCTTGGCTTTTGCCTTTTTGGCAGGTGTCAAAGCGGCGGGTTTACCAAGGCTCTTGGGCCGTGGTTTATTCCAAACGGGTTTTGTTTTCATATCAGGCTACCAATCCAGGGACATATTGTGTTTTACCAGCGACTTTCATGGCGGTCAACTCTTGTTTCTTGAGGTTCTCCGGGTCATAGGATACGTGCACCCAGCCGCTATCGGGTATACCCGGAGTGTAGAACTCGAGAATGAGTTGCGTGTAGTCCAGATTGTCCATGATCCACTGTGCTAAGTCAGCATTTGCTACACCGGGAATCTCTATGTCGGCTGCTTGGCCCTTGCAATGGTCTGAGGTACGAGACCCTTTCACCGCTGCATTGGACTCAGGACTGCGATAGCCTGAGTTCACCTTTACACCCTTGCCAAAGTGATCGCGCACGGGCTGAAGAATTTTCTCCGCCAAGAGCTTTAAGGACGCAATCTCGACCTCACCGGGGGTATTGTCAAAGCCCATGCGCAGGGCAGTCTCTGATTTGGTCAGTTCGTACAGGGAAAAATTGGCTGTAAGTTGGGTCATTTCATGCTCCTTACTTTTTGGTATTGGTCGATGCAGGTGTTGAGGCTGCGGATGGCTTGGTCTCCCCGGCTGGTGAGATCGACAAGAGCTTGAGCAACTCGTCCGTCAAGCTCGGCTCTTGTTTCTGTATCTCCGCTGGGAGCGGGGGTATCTCCGGCGGCTGATACGGGGCAGACGGGCGTTTTGATAGGAACCCGCAGGCTGAGAGTGCCAGAGGCAAGATCAGTGCGAAGCTTAGTTTCTTTAATGCGTGCAACATCGTTGGCTTTCCTTAAAGTTTGGGCGTATGTTTGGGCAACTTCCCCCATACGCTGTTCTGTTTCCCGTGCCTTGGCATTTAAGGCGGCAATCTCAATTTGCTGGCGCTCGTACTCATCTTGTTCGCCCTTGTAGTACCCGCTACCAAAACTGCCAATCAAGGCAAGGACAACACCAAGAATCACCCAAGGATTAAACAGGCTTAACATCATCGGCTTTCATCATGGCATCAGTCTTGTCTTTGCTTGACTTACTCGACCCATAGAAGAACGAAATAATGGTGGCAACTGCTGTACCCAGCAAGAAGCCCAAAATAATGTTGGCAAAGTCTCTACCGCCCTCTGGCAGTTGGACAAACGTCACGCAAAAAAAGTAAATGACTGAGGTCGTTGACCAGAACCAAGCAAAGTAATAAATGAAGTGCTTGGCGGTTTTGTCATCTGGGCTTATGGCTGTAACGTCAAACATAATTTACTCCTTCCCTGTCAGGGTTTTTATGGGTTTGTTGACTGTAGTTTTTTCTTCCAAGATGGCAATGTGCATTCGGTTCTCTGCGATCTGGTCACGGTTGCGCTGAATTTCTTTTTCCAAGTCTTGGCGCAACTTTTCCCTTGCCAACTCAGCCCCCGTGTTGCTGGCTTGTTTGTTGTCAGAGGTCACGACCAAACTGATTTTGCTGTTGAGGATAGTTACTTCATGCGACAGATTGGACAACGCTGACATGAGGTAAACCACACACGAAAATAAAAGAGGCAACAAAGCAAATGTGATTTTCTCAACTAAAGCGCTTTTAGTTTCCATTGCTTGAATTTTTTCTTCACTCATTTTTTCTCCTCACGTTCTTTCTGTTCAAGATTACGCCTAAGTTTTTCTACCTTCTCCACCTGCGTCTTAACCTCGCGCTTGGCTTCCAAAATATCCATGTACAACATGCCCATTAGGGGCAAAAGCAAAGCAATCAAAAAACACGCAGCAACCCAGCCCATTACGTCTTCCCCCAGCGATTTACTAGGAGCAGGAGGAGCCACAGGTACAGGAGGAATATAGTAGTTCCGATCAGGTACGCTGACTTTGCTTGGA
>Ga0222712_10000975_pt1 | contig 36471 bp, 57 predicted proteins | sample C33_657DmetaG_FD_165043 | JGI IMG/M metagenome (GOLD analysis project Ga0222712, IMG submission 165043) | Estuarine water microbial communities from San Francisco Bay, California, United States - C33_657D | ecosystem: Environmental > Aquatic > Marine > Unclassified | place: USA: California... | reverse complement strand
ACGCTCGACTCATTGGGTGTCAGCTTGGACTCTCGCCAATGGGCTGGTGGTGCTTTGCTATTGGCTGGGGTAACAAGTGCTAAAGCTATCTCTTTTACTGGCGCTAGAAAGACAGCCTCGCTAATTACTGGTGATTTTGGTATTCCTAATGGCAGATCAGTAGTAACCCTAGGTAAACCCATTATTGACAATGGATCAGGAAGCATTGCTATTGCGTCTAGGGTAAATCTAAATAGCGCAATTACATTTAATACTGCTGTAGCTGCTGATAGTGAAAATAGGATTGGACTGCGTTCTGCTGGTAGATACCATCGAATTAAGACCATTCCAAGCGGTTTATGGACATCAGCTTTAGCCGTTGATGTAGATATTGCACCACAGGGAAATAGATAATGTTTCGGACATTACCCAATTTTGGCTCTGATCCTCGAAATGTGGCTGAAGTTGTCCGTCAAATGTTAAACGGCAAGACCAACAATACAGGTAGCGTCACATTAGCCACAGGCAACGCCACAACTACGACTTTGTATGATGAGCGCATTAGCTCTGATACTAAGATTGTATTAGTGCCTTATTCTGCTAATGCTTTCTCGGATTCTATTCCGTATGGTGCGTTTCAAGACTCTACAGACCAAGCAGCAGCAAGTACGACTGTTGCTTACCCAATGACATTTAATACTACGGATTATTCCAATGGTATTTATTTGTCTAATAGCAGTAGATTAAATGTTAGAAATGCTGGTGTTTATAACTTGCAATTTAGCGCACAGCTTGAAAATCAAGATAATGCTCAACACGATGTAGATATTTGGTTTAGAAAGAATGGTACAAATATAGCCAATTCTAATAGTAAATTCACTGTTCCAGCCCGTAAAAGTGCTAGTATTTTTGGTCATGTTATTGCAGCATTAAATTATTTTATTGAACTGGCAGCAAATGATTATGTAGAGATTGTATGGAAAGCAGAAAATACTGCTCTTTCTATAGAACAAACACCAGCACAAACAAGTCCTACAAGACCAGCTACACCTTCTGTTATTGCAACAATGCAAGCAATATCAGGCGGCAGCCTTAGTAATGTTTATGTTAGCGCCCAAACCCAAGGATCAGCAACAATTAGCCATTATGCCAACAATACAGCAAATAAAACATACGGCTATATTTTAGTTGGATAATTCGTTAAAATTGTGGTATGCAAAAAACGCTCGTTAATCCACAAGAACTACGGAACTGGTGGGCGTTTGTTAGACCAGGATTAGATGAAATACTCAGGAAGTCACCAGAAAGCTGGATTCCAGAGGATGTATATACAGATGTGTTTAATGGCAGATCGCAATTATGGGTGTTTTCAGAGCAGAACAAGCCTGTAGGTTTCGCAGTATTAGAGCCTAGAGGCGATGCCCTACATTGCTGGGTAGGATGGGCAAATAGTAATGGGCATTTCAAAAGCGCAGTTGACTGTGTTTCTGAAATTACCAAAGATGGTGGTTTTAAGTATTTAACTTTTGAATCGTGGCGGTCAGGATGGGATCGGATCGCTCCTAAATTTGGATTTAAACCTAGGAAATGGGTTAAGGAGATATTATGAGTGGTGGCGGTGGCGGTACTAATACAGTAACGAGGACAGAACTTGATCCAGTTATGCGCCCTTTTGTCCAATACGGACTACAGGAATCAACACGACTATATCAAAACCCTGATGTTCCTCAATATTATCCTGGGCAAACTTATGTAAGTCCATCTCAACAGACTCAAGCTGCGTTGACTGCTGCTCAACAACGAGCTTCTCTAGGTAATCCGTTGACTCCAGCAGCTCAAAGACAAGCACTTAATACTGTTCAGGGTAACTTCTTAGGTGGCAATCCTTTCTTTGAAGGCGCATTTAAAGCTGCCACACAGGGCGCACAAACAACATACCAAGATGCTGTAAACCAAGCATTGTCTAACGCTAGTCGTGCTGGTCGTTATGGATCTGGTGCTATGGGTACGGTTTTAGATCGTGCTGGTGGTACTTTTGCTAACGCACTTGCTAATACTGCTGGAAGCCTTGCATATCAAAACTATGAAGCAGAGCGTGGTAGACAGCAAGCAATGATCGGTGCAGCACCTAGTTTGGCTCAAGCCGATTATGAGGACATCAACAAGATGCTCCAACTTGGTCAAGTTGCAGAAGGCTACCAAGAAACAGCTATTGCCGATGCGGTCAATCGTTTTAATTTTGCACAACAAGCTCCATATCAAAAACTACAAAGCTATCTGTCTGGTGCTTATGGTGCGCCAGCTGGTATGCAAGTATCTCAGCCTGTCTATCGCAACCAATTCGGCAATGTATTGGGTGGTGCGCTTACTGGTGCTGCAATAGGTGGTACACCAGGCGCAGCTATCGGTGCTGGTCTTGGATTGTTAGGATAAATTATGTCAGGAATGGAGATCCCATTATTGTTAGCTGGTGGCGGTGCGTTAATCGGCTCACAAGTAGACAAAGAAAACCCTATGCGTGGTGCATTATTAGGCGGTGCTGCTGGATTTACTGGTGGATCTGCTTTAGCTCCAGCTACAGTAGGCGCAACAGGTGTTGGCTCTGCTGGTGCTGCAAGTTCTTTTGGAACTTTAAGTGCAGCTCCTACTGCTGGAACATTTGGCGCATTAAGTTCTGCTGCTCCTACAACGGCTGGAACATTTGGTGCTACTTTAGGAACACAAGCTGGATCGGCAGCAGCTACAGCACAGATGATGGCTGGTACAAACGCAGCAGTAAGCACAGCTTCTAATGCAGTTGCTGGAGGTGTAGCTAATCCATACACAATTAGCCCTATGCAAGCAATGATGATGCAAAGAGCTATGGGTGGATTTGGTCAGCAACAAGGAAGTCAAACGCAATCTGCACCATTTAAACCAGGAAAAGAAGTAAACCTAGCTGACCCTATCGCATCTTTACTTGCGCCAAAGCGTAAAAAAGAGCGACCAATGATTTCTCTACTGTGAGGCAAGAATGGCACTATTAGATTATTTATTCCCACCGCAACAAAGCCAAGTTGGTGGATTGCTCGGTGTTGACGAAGAAAAGATGCGCCAAGCAGCGCAAAGAGCTGGTTTATTAAATACTGGTTTAGGAATTATTGCTGCTAGTGGTCCATCTCGTATGCCACAAGGCATTTTGCAACCAGTAGCATCTGGCTTAATGGCTGGTCAACAAGCATACCAAGGCGCAATTACGCAACAATTAGCTGATGCTATGGCAGCAAAAAAAGCGCAAGAAGAAGAATCTGTAATTCTTCCAGAAGGCGCAACTATGGTTGGAAAAAGAACTGGTCAAGTAAAAGCACAAGGCGCACCCAAAACACCAGGAATTATTGCTGAATTTACAGCAGCTAGAGATATGGGCTTGATTCCACCAAATACTACTCTTACTGACTATGTAACAATGAAAACTCCAAAAACAATTTTGGACATGACTGGTGGTCAAAAAGGTTTTGAGAATGAGTTAAAACTTGGCGGTGCATTTAAGGGTGAGCCAGTTTACAAAGCATTTAGCGAAATGAAATCTGCTTATGGTCAGATTACTGATTCTCTTAAACAAACTAGTCCAGCGGGTGATTTGGCAGCAGCTACAAAGTTTATGAAACTGCTTGATCCAGGCTCAGTTGTTCGTGAGTCTGAATTAGCAATGGCTATGGCTGCTTCTGGTGCTTTAGATCGTGCTACAAACTATGCTCAGAATGTTATTAAAGGCACTAAATTAACACCTACACAACGAGCAGACTTCCAAGCATTAGCAGATAAATTGTATGGAACTGCTGCAACCACTTACAATGACAAGCGTGGAGAATATATCCAGCAAGGCGAAGAATTTGGTTTAAATGCAACAAGAGCAGTAGGCGCACCAGCTAAATTGCCAGAAACAGAAAAAAAACGCAAAGTTTACAATCCAAATACAGGCAGAGTTGAATAATGATTATTGACATTCCTAAAGTTGGAGAGGTTGAGTTCCCAGATTCAATGTCTGAAAAGGAAATCAATGCTGCTGCTAAACGACTGTATGATGAGGCTAATGCCACAACAAAAAAAGAAGAAAGAACAATAGGCTCTGAGTTAGCTCGTCAAGTTGGTCTTACAGCAAGAGCTGGATTGACTGGTGCTGCTGGATTGCCATTGTTGGCTGGAGATGCGCTTAATACGCTGATTAACAAAATTAGTGGACTTAATCTTCAAATGCCTAGCCAAGCTATTCAGCCATTACTTACTCGTGCTGGATTGCCACAGCCACAAACCCCACAAGAACGAATCGCACAAGAAGGTGCAGCAGCTTTAGCTGGTGTTGGCGGTACTGCTCGATTGGCGCAAGCATTAGCTCCTAGAGCTGTAGGCACAGGATTGCTTACAGAGAATATGGGATTGCAAGCTGCTGGTGCTATTGGCGGTGCTACTGCTGCTGGTGCTGGTAGGGAATACGGAGATGTCGGTGCTGCTGGTCAATTAGGATTAGCTGCACTTGGTGGTATGGTTGCTCCTACTGGTATTTCTGCTGGAACACAAGCGGTTGCTCGTGGTGGTCGTGAAGTTGTAAGACCATTTACTGAAGCTGGTAGAGAAACAATCGTAGGTAATGTATTGCGCCAGTTAGCAAATGCTCCTGAAAACTTACCATCTCGTTTAGCTGCTTATGAGCCAACTATTCCAGGATATACACCAACTACTGCACAAGCTAGTCGTGATGTAGGTTTAATTGGAGCAGAAACAGCTATTCGTGCATTAGACACTACAGGCAAATTTGCAGCACAAGCAAGTCAAGCTAATCGAGCAAGAATGAACATCTTGGATCGTCTTGCTAAAGACAAAGATGCCGTAGATTTTGCTTTAGCCAAGCGTGAAGAAGTTACTGCGCCACTAAGAGAACAAGCCTTTGCTAATGCTACATTAGCTGGAGACGATCTAAAGCTAGCTCTTAATAATCAAGTTAATTCTAAGATTGATAACATTTTGCAATCAGCAGAAGGTAAGCGTGGCACAGTTGTAAATGCCATGAACTTTGCTAAAACATCATTACAAAAAGCAGACTCTATTCCAGCCCTATATGAGATTCGCAAAGATTTACGAGCAGCATCACAAGGGTTGCTTGATAAAGAAGGTTCTGCATACAGCCTAGCAAACAAACAACTTAATGCTGTTATTAAAGAAGTTGATGGTTTGATTGAGCAAAATGCGCCAGGTTATAGAGAGTATCTAAGAACATATGCTGGTGCAAGTAAAGGCATAGAGCGTTTAGAAGAAGCACAGGCATTTAAGACCAAAGTATTGTCAACAATTCCTGATCCAATCAATGTTGGCGATTTTATGATTTCTCAGCCTAGTTTTGCTAGAGCTATTCGTGCTACCGCAAAAGAAACAAAGCTATCAGAAATGCAAGTACGAACACTAGAAAAGGTTGGTCGTGATTTAGATGCTGGTGTATTAAATCGTGCTGGTCGTGTGCCAGGGTCAGATACATTTAAGAATCTATCTACAGCCAATGTTATCGGTGGCATCATTGGTAAGCAAATGTTTGGTGAAGTACCAGCAGCAGCCAATAAAGTTGTAGCACCATTAAACTGGTTATATAACGGAACAGACGATCAAATTAGGGAGATTCTAGTAGACGCTATGTTAGACCCTAAGTTAGCTTCTCGTTTGATGACAAAAGCCTCTACTACTACTGTAGAGCCACTAAGTAAAGAATTGCAAAAGAAAGCCATTAACATGGGTTATGGCGCAGCCTTTGGATTAACTGGAGAATAAAGAAATGCCAATCACAAAAATCTCGGAATATTCCGCAACAGCAGCAAATAATACCGATATTAATGGTATTGACATAGCAGAAGGTTGCGCTCCATCAGGGATAAACGATGCTATTCGTACCCTAATGAAACAGATTAAAGACCTACAAGCTGGTACTAGCGGAGATACTATTCCACTAACTGCTGGCGGTACAGGCTCTACTACGGCTTCTGCTGCTAGAACTGCACTTGGTTTAGCGATTGGCACAAATGTCCAAGCATACGATCAAAATCTTACTACCTTTGTCAATGTCTTTACCCTGCCTACAACAGATGGTACAGCTAACCAAGTATTAGCTACAAACGGATCTGCAACTCTTTCATTCGTAGCTGGCGCTACAGGCGATGTAACCACTACAGGTACACAGACCCTTACCAACAAGACTTTGACCGATCCTGCGATCATTGGAACGATCTTAGAGGACATCTTTACGATTACCGATGGCGCAGCGTTTGAGATTGATCCAGGCAACGGCTCTATCCAGTTAATTACCCTAGGCGCAAGCCGTACACCTAAAGCTACTAACTTTGCCAATGGCGAGTCTGTAATCCTAATGGTAGACGATGGCTCTGCTTATACGCTGACTTGGACTGATACTACATTTGGAGCAAGCGGAGTAGTTTGGAAAACAAACGCTGCTGCTGCTCCTACGCTAAATACTAGCGGATATACTGCAATTACATTGTGGAAAGTTGGATCACAAGTTTATGGTGCGAGGGTTGGCGATGCTTAATAAAAAAGCACTAGCTGGCACACCTAGTACACCACCTGTATTTGTAGAAGATGTATTTAGTACTTACTTGTGGGATGGAAACTCTACCGCAAGAAGCATTGTTAATAACATTGACCTAGCTACTTATGGTGGAATGGTTTGGGCAAAATACAGAGACGCTTCTAGTAATCGTTTATACGATACTAATAGAGGCGCAACAAAACAAATTTTTTCAGATTTAACACTTGCAGAACGAGTAGCAGCACAGTCATTAACTTCTTTTAATACAAATGGATTTTCATTAGGAACAAGTCAACCAAACGATACTACTGCTACCGTTGTAGGTTGGACATTCCGTAAACAAGCTAAGTTCTTTGATGTAGTTACTTATACTGGTAATGGCGTAACAACTGGTAGAACCATAAGTCATAACCTTGGTTCTGCACCAGGAATGATGATTTTAAAAGTTATTGATTTAGCTGGTGATGATTGGTATGTGTATCACAGAAGTATTCCAACTTCATTATTAGCTTTAAATCTTACAAACGGTACTGGCTCCCCTCCAACAACGCCAAGCACTATTTTTGGAAATGGAACAATTACAGTTGCCCCTACAAGTACACAAGTTACTATTGGTGGCACAGCAAACTCTAACGGCTATAGCTATGTATTGTATTTATTCGCCCATGACGCTGGTGGATTTGGTACAGCAGGAACAGATAATGTAATTACTTGCGGTAGTTTTACTACGGATGGTAGTGGTAATGCCACAATTAACCTTGGGTATGAACCACAGTATTTAATGTTTAAGCGTTCAGATTCAACAGGAAATTGGTTTGTTACAGATATAATGCGAGGGTTTTCAAAGACAAACAATCAACTTTTGCAACCAAATACAAGTGGTGCAGAATTTTCAGCAAATTGGGGTAGCCCAACAGCAACTGGGTTTACTTTTGACCAAGGCAATCTTTCTCCTAGTGCTACATACATCTACATGGCAATCCGTAGAGGACCAATGAAAGTGCCTACAGATGCTACTACTGTGTTTAGTCCTATTGCTTCTTCGGCTGCATCAGAAACAACATTAACAACTGGATTCCCAATAGATTTTCAAATTGAAACATACAGAGATGGTGGCGATAATCGTTATGTAGCTGATAGATTAAGGGGAGTTAATACAACTGGGGTAAATGGCATGTCATCTCCTTGGTTAGCCACAAATACAACATCATCAGAAACTGCCAGTACAAATAGAGGCGTTTCCGATAGTTGGAATAATACTGGCTTTAAAATGCCTGGTGGTTTTGGTTCTACTAATTCTGTATTTTATTCATTTTCTCGCAGACCAGGATTCTTTGATGAAGTTTGCTATACAGGAACAGGAAGCGCAACAACTTTTAACCACAATTTAAATGTAGTGCCTGAAATGATGATTGTTAAAAGAAGAGATGGCGCAACAAATTGGGCTGTTTACCATTCTGCTCTTGGTAATACAAAATGGATTCAATTAAATGGTAATTCTGCAGCATCTACCGCATCTACAATTTGGAATAACACAACTCCAACTTCTTCAGTTTTTACTGTTGGATCATCTGCAACTGTTAATGGTTCTACTGCAACTTATGTAGCCTATCTATTTGCTACTTGCCCTGGTGTATCTAAAGTTGGCTCTTACACAGGCACAGGCGCTACTCAGACTATTAACTGTGGATTTACAGGTGGCGCTAGATTTGTATTGATTCGCAGAACAGATGACTGGGATGGTGGTAATCCGTCTGGCGATTGGTATGTATGGGACACAGCTAGAGGAATCATTGCTGGTAACGACCCTTACTTGTTGCTCAACAGCACAGCAGCCGAAGTTACTTCTACAGACTATATAGACCCAGTATCTTCTGGATTTGAGATTAGTTCTACTGCACCAGCTGCTATTAACGCTAATGGTGGTTCGTTCATATTCATGGCTATTGCATAAAGGAAAAATCATGTTAATTCGTATTCGTTCAACTGGCGCAACAATGTATGAGTCAGAGTTTAGGGCTAACAACCCAAACACTTCGTTTCCACCACAAATCTCTGTAGAAATCCTAAACGAGTTTGGTGCTGATCCTGTTCTTAATGGCGCACAACCTACACCAGGCTTTTATCAATTTGTAGTGCAAGATGGTGTAGAGCAGATCAACAATCAATGGTTTACTAAGTTTATCTGCGTAGACATGGATCAAGAAGCTAAAGACGCTAAAGATGCACAATGCAAAGCTGCAAATAAAGCTACAGCAGAGCAGAAGTTATCTGCTACAGATTGGACACAAGTAGCCGATGTGCCTTTGCTAAACAAACAAGACTTTGTGGATTATCGTGCTGCGGTTCGTGCTATTGCATTAAACCCACCAGTACAAGCTACATTCCCTGACCTGCCTGTAGAGCAATGGTAATGGCTACAATAGATAAAAACGAGGCAGCGTTATCTGCACACGAGGCGATATGTGCTGAACGCTATACAGGCATCAACGCTAGGTTAAAACGCTTAGAGCAAATTCTTATTGGTTCTGCTGCATTTATTATTGCTATTCTACTTTCTCTTATTCTTAAATTAAACTAAGACTATGATATATGTCCGATCAATTTGGGTTTTTAGAGGGCGCAAAGTCTGTAACAGGTAGCATGGATGCTAGTCGTGAGGCTAGTAAGTCAATAACTAAAAGTATTGTTGATGTACAAAAAGATGCAGCAGCAGTAGCGCAACAAAAAGACCTAGATCGTAAAAGACAAATACGAGAATCTCAGGTATTAAAAGAACAATACTTCAAACGAGCAATGATGGAATGGCAACGCCAAGAGTCCATCCGCATAGAAGAAGCTAAAGTAAAAGCTGATTTTATTAAAAAGCATGGCACTAAACGCTGGTCAGAAATAGAAACAATTAAACAAAAAATTGAAAGGCAAGACGATGAACTTAGTAAAGAGTTTAAAGAAGATTTGGCAAAGGTTCGTAGAGCAATGTTCATGTGCTATTTTGTGGCTGCGTTCATTGCTTACTACCTTACTTGGGGTCATAAAGGGTAAATAATGCTGACTCTTATCTCTACTGCGTTATCCTTTTTAATGGGTGGTTTGCCCAAGTTACTAGACTTCTTTCAAGACAAATCGGATAAGGCGCATGAACTAGAACTCGCTAAGATGCAGACAGAGCGAGAACTACAGATGCTAGAGCGTGGCTATATTGCACAAGCTAGGATCGAGGAGATACGCACAGATCAAATACAGATGCAAACACAGGCTGAAGAACGCTCTGCAATGTACCAGCACGACATCGAGATTGGTAAGGGTGCAAGCCAATGGATCATTAACCTAAGAGCCTCTGTACGCCCTATGGTTACTTATTTATTTGTATTCCTGTTGATTGTTGTAGACATTGCATCTATCTGGTGGGCTTGGTCTGTGGGCGCACCATTCGCTGAATCTGTTACCATGATATTTGACGATCAAGAAATGCAGATCCTAGCCTCTATCATTGCTTTTTGGTTTGGTACGCAAGCGTTTACAAGTAAGAAATGATTGACCATAAAGTTTTAGAAATGATTTCTCATCACGAAGGAATCCGATTTAAACCTTACCAATGCCCAGCACTACTTTGGACTGTTGGCGTAGGTCATGTCATAGACCCTAATCATGCTAAAGTTCCACTTGCAGAAAGAAAGGCTTTGCCCATTCCTAGTGGATGGGATAGAGTCCTAACAATGGGAGAAGTCGATGAAATTCTTGCTAAAGATTTGGCGAGGTTTGAAAGCGGGGTACAGCGATTATGTCCTAGTGGGCTTACTCCTGGTCGCTTTGGCGCACTTGTGTCTTTCGCCTTCAATGTTGGACTCGGTAATCTCCAAAATTCTACCCTTCGGATGAAACACAATCGAGGTGAATTTGATGGTGCTGCAGAGGAATTTATGAAGTGGAATAAAGCTGGTGGTAAAGAACTAAAAGGACTTACTACTAGACGCAAAGACGAAAGAGCTTTATACCTCTCATAAAATCTTTCCGTACTTAAACAAGGTGTTTTTATCTACTAAAAAAGCCTTTTTGATCTGACTATCTCCCTCACCAATAAACTCTACATACTGTAGTTTACTCAGGAATATGCACTTAAATATGTGCTTGACCGGCATGATGACAAACATCTGTCCATCGTAAAAAACCCAGTAATCAGCTTGGGTAGCCATTAACCCTGAGTCTTTCCCATACATCTCTATCTCTACAACGATATTGCCTGTGCGTTGGCTCATCGGGTCAAACTTTACCTCAACGGCTTTATCTATCTCTGGTATCCATATATCGTACCCTTTAAAAGCGCTTACAAGGGTCGCACAAGGGTATTTCTTGCGTAGGATAGATACAACCCTTTCCTCTATCTCTAAACCTCTCTGAAGGTCTTTATTAAAGCTCATAAAGCTACCCTAATCGGCAGGGGGGTAGCACTCCTTGTGAAAGAGTGGCATTGCGCCATGTGTCCCGATCTGACTCTTTTCTTAGTTACAAATTACATAGTTAGGGCAAAAGGTACAGATTGTTACTTTTCCATTTACTATGATGGTCTGTGTCTGACAAGCATACGCACTACTCATTAGTAACATATATGTCACTAATACTATAGTTATCTTTTTCATGTTATCTCCAAAAAAGTGGGTACTTTCTTACGATTTCCCCATAAGTGCTTGCCAGCATTAAAAAGGTATTTCATCATCCTGAATCTTAGGCATCTCGTCATCACCCCTAGCTTTAAAGTTACTTTGCTCTTTTGGTTTGCCAATCTTGCAAGATAAAAACTTTCCATGCGGTCCTTCTTTTATCCACGCATCAAACCAATGCTCAGTACCATTAACATTTATTGATCCTTTGTAATCGGAATGATTATCTTGTTCCTTCTTTGTGTTTTTGCTTAATGTGCCAGTATTTGTTTTATCAAATGCCATTATTTCCTCTCTTTCAGCTTGTTAATAGTTTCTTCCACTTCTTTCAGGAATCTTTTTACTTCTACTTCCATGTTGTCAATGTATTCCTGATCTCGATTGACACGCACTACAAACAACTGCAAATCCTCTGGAAGCCTAGGATCATAACTAACAAAATCACACCACTCTGCGCCTGTACAAGCCATCTGTGCCATCATCTGCGGTATGTGCTTGCTTGGTGCTTTGCCTTCTTCCATCCAATCTAGGTGGGTCGTAGTATTCGGGCACTTTATCTCAACCAATCCTTTTCCCACAATCCCATCTGGACTGCAACCAAACCATTCTACATTAGGATGATCTACAAATGCAACCTGAGATACATCGCTGTTTGTATGCAACTCGTATGCAACCCTAGCCAATGGCTCAGTAGCCGTACCCCATTCCATTGCTGCATTGGTAAACGACTCGCTTGGCTTGCCTGTTAGCCTTTGGGCTACCAACTCTATGCGGTAGTTCCTACGACTAGCAGATTCACCAGACTTGCCCTTAGACAACACATCCGCTACTCGGCTTGCAGTAACCTTACCAAGTCGTAGCTTATGCCAATCGTCTGTGCCTTGCACAATCGCATCCTCATAGCCTGGCTGATACGGAGCTTTCTCTAGTATCTCTTTATATGCTTCTTCTCTATCACTTGTAGTAAAAGTAGTCATTAGTGCGCCTTCTTAATATCGTTGTCAATCACATCGGGCTGGATAGATTTAGCCAAGTCAGCAGCTAAGTCATAACAAAACCCACTTCCTTCCACTTCTACCATAACAAACGAACCAGTTTGCTTTAACTTAATGGTAGCCTCAGACTCCTCGTCAAACTGATTTGTCATAGTTTTCTTTCGCAAGCACCTGTAAAGTTCTAGCCATTTCTTCTGTCGTTTTAGCTGCTTTTTCTGCCTCTTTCCAATTACCAGTAAGAGTATGTTTATAAAATAAATTTAATGCTAGTTTTGCATCTAAATACTCTTGGCTAAAATCTGTCATTTTTTTACTCTCTTTATACTGTTTGATGTTCTGTCAATTACTTCTTCTGGGTGGCAACGCTGTTGATCTATCATTTTAAACATATATTCAGAACTACAATCATCACACGCAGTACACCTTTCAGACGATCCTCGTTGATAATATTTCCAATCCCTATATTGCAAGCGATTAAAGAAACAGGCTGGAAACCAATCATTCTCTATCGTCATCTGGAATAGGCTCTTGGTTGTCTTTACGGATTAACTGATTCTCTGTGCCATTAATAATCCATTGGTCTAAAAATTCATCTGACATTAGATCGACTGCGCTATTCCATCCTTGCATAAAATAAAACTCAGCAACACGAATATAATCTGGCGGTAGGTCTTGGTCTAATATCAGCTTATTAAAAGCCTGGCGAGTAAATTTATTTGTTATCATTTTGGGCAACATCATCCAAAGTTTTATTAAACTTAGCTCTTAACTCTGCCCAGCGCTGCCTAACTTCTTCTTGCTCACTTGCTGGCACATAGTTGTACAACAGTCTCCAACGCTTAGTAATATCTGTGCCTGAAGTTGTGTAGATAAAATCTTCCATTATTTCTCCTTTTTACTATATTGAGATTTACTTGTTTTATTAAGACAGCTTTCACATTTCCAACGCATTACAGGTCTTAACCTACTGCCAGAGGCTACCAGTTTAAGATTACTAGCTGGCTTCTCAGCCTGACAAGAACTACACCACTTTTTGTCCATCCCAGCCTTCCTTTAAATATCCATATTCCGAAGAATCGCATACGGCTCTTGTATCTAAACACACATCGCACTTGTCCACCCATATTCTGTATTGATGGTCTTTCGGTCTGTGTGTCCCCCATTTGTCCCCACATTCTGAACATACATTGTCAGGCTGCTGATCCGCTAGTCTCATTTAACTTATCCTTTTGTACTTGATAAATAGTAGTTAATTGATCTCTAGCAGCTTTATTAGCCTGAAGTTCTTTATAATACTTAGCAAAGGCAACTTTAAGTTCGGCAGGGCTATCTATTGCCTGGAGTTTGGCGCAGTAGTCATCTGCAACAGAAGAATCTTCTATATCATTCCAAATATCTTCTCCAGCGTACAAAGACAATCCTAGACCATGTAGAGCAATTGCCTTGGCTAAAGCTCTTTGCATTGCAGTATTAACTGCAAATGCATCTGGATTAGGTATTGCTTTATTGCGATAGTCCATGACCGGCAACTGTGCTGTCATAGACTTGCCAAAAGCATTGACTGTACAAAATACCATTACAGTCTCGCCAAACTTCATCGGCTCACCATACGACCAAGTAGCAGTAGAGTCGTGCTGCAATAATGTATCTACAGCCCATGCCCAGGACAAGTAAGACAGTCCATTCTTCTTTTCTATCTTTTCCGATACATCAATCTTTCGTAGTTCTAAATATTTACTCATAACATTGCCTCGTTTTCTGCATCTGATATTGCTTTGTTTTCCCAATAAGTATAGATAGCACTTGTAATCATTAAGCCAATTGTTGCTTTATCGCCACGATCCCAAGCATCTTTAATCGTATCCCAATGCTTTGCTAAGGCATCCTCAGTCACAGCCTCAGTAAAGTTATGGTAATTGCTTGGATCATATTCTTTACGCAACTTAGCCTCTGCTGCCTCGCTAATCATATCGCCATAAGCGCATTGTTGTTCTACATCAAACGCTGTAGTTCTTTCTTGGTAGTCCATTAGCTGATCCCCCCAGTTTTATAGATATAAGCAAACATAGCTGGTGCAAGCATAAGTATTGCTGCCACAGCCCCCCAAAACAAGTCCTTCCATTCACCTCTGTAGTCTTTCATTTTTTACCTTTCACAGTTATGAGCGACTGCCCATGTAGAAACAATAATCCTAAATGTAGAGATTTGCAATATAGGGATATACCCTAATGTAGAAGTGTTGTAGAATTACTACTACATAAGGAGAAAACATGGCAGATAAACAACCATTCGATAAGCTATTAGAGGTCTTTGGCAGCTACAAAGGCATATCCGAGGCTCTAGGTATCAAGTATGTAACTGTGTACGCCTGGTTCATGCGTAATGGCATCCCAGAAAAGCACCACGACACCATTATTGCTAAATCCGATGGCAAAATTACAAAGGATGATCTTGTCTAGCCTTAACCAAAGGACAATAACCCTACTAGAAGAAAGGGGATATGTGTGCGATACAGTCGAATCTTACAACGCCTTTACCAGGCGAAAAAAAGACTTATTTGGACTATTCGACATACTGGCTATTGGAAAAGGCGAAACTATAGCAATTCAGCTTACTTCCAAAAGCAATATGTCAGCAAGAATAAAAAAAATAAGCAACTCCCCTTTCCTAGCAGAAGTATTAAGATCCAAGTGGAGAATCTTAGTAATTGGGTGGTTCAAAAAGCCCAATGGAAGGTACGATTACAAAGAGTTTGAGTTCTAATTACCGCAAATGCGGTGAATGGTTTATAATTACAGCAGCAGATTGAACCCTGTTTGTATTAATCCACAAGACCCTATAGGGTAGCTTTGAGCATTTAGCAAAAGTCGTGGATTCTTTTGTTAAGTGGGTTCAACTTAGAGCTACCCTATGGGGTTTTTCTATTTCTGCTCGCACCCCAAGCGTATAAAGTGCTTAAATCGGCAGCGTGGGAGAAAAGATAGGCTCACTACCAGGATGGCAAGCCTCGCAGACTTAAATGGGTACTGCACAAGTTTGTAGATCAAGGGTGATATACACATCTACAAATGAGCGAACATTATCTTAGGAAGGATTAGTCTCTATATCTGGTAGAGATGGATCAGGTGATAAGGCATATCACCCAAAGTAAGCTATTGTCAAAATGTTACATAAACATTACTTTAGGATAGCTAACGCTACATTTATGTTTCTTATTGTTTACAAAAACCCATAAAATTGCATGAAATATTAATAAAACTAAGTCATTGCATTTGTAGATAATCTACATTATGATTCTACAAAAGGAGATCATTATGCTAGATTACCCCAGCAACCTACAAGGTGTTAGCCAAGAGATTTTTACAAAGCTAATGATGGCTCAATACGAGTCTGTAAAAGACATTATTAACCATGTCAAACCCAAACCCCTTACAGAAGAAAAGATATTAGATTTAATCGGTGAACTTAGTAAACTAGATGGTGAGTTTACTTTTGAGTCATTCTGGCTAAAGTATGCAAGACTAATCGAAAAAGCTCATGGAATCAATTAGCTACATTACCTGTACGCACAACAAAAAGATATTAGAAGAATGTCTACTAATGTCGCTGACATTAAAAGATGACGATGAGTTAATTGTTGTAGAGAATTCTAAGTCTATTGCAGAAGGCTACAACACAGCAATAGAAAGAGCTAAAAACAAAATTAAGTGTTTTATTCACCACGACATTATTGTTACTAATCCCATCTTGCTACGCATGAATCTAATAGCGTATTGCACAGAGGATATTGGCATGGTGGGAGTAATAGGTAGCAAGACAGATATAGTCTCTTGGTGGGATGGAGAGGGGATTGGAAGCGCAGTAGATACTCGTAAAGGGATAATCTACTTTAGCGAAGGTAAAGACTTCTGCGAGCATTTAGATGGCATTGTGTTGGCTACCTGCCAAGATGTAGAGTTCGATGAATCTATACCAGGCTTTCATTTATACGACCAAGACATCTGCAAGCAAATGACATTAAAAGGACTAAGAAACTTCTGCGTAAGAGAGGGCTACAGAATCGTCACACACTTTACTAGCGCACCAAGCAACCTTATTCAAATCAACGGATATGCAGATGCAGCAAATGTTTACAGAAAGAAATGGCATGATCCTAGTTAAGTGGTTAGGCACAATACTGTGTTTAGCTGGTATCTTGCTGACCAGCTTTAATTTCTTTCCAGCCAACATTATTCTTGGTCTTATTGGAAGCGCATTGTGGACTGTAGCAGCTATATACACTAGGGATATACCCCTATTACTTGTAGAGGTAGTTTCAGTATTATTCTACTTATCAGGAATCGTTGTCTTTATTTGGAGAGTATATGGATATTAAATGTAAGTTGATAAAAGAATTGCCAGACGGATCAGCCATTGTTACCATGGAGATGGATGAAGAAGCAAAAGATTGGTTGATCGGTGAAGGCTTTGTAGCGGTGCTGAAAGAAGCAATAACGCATAGTAAGTCTTTGGTAACACCACAAATGCTAAAAGTTGCAAAGACAAAGGGAAAGAAAAAATGAAAATTATCCAATCCGAGTTTTGGCATATTCTACAAAAGCACATTAAGGCAAGAAAAGCAAAATGAGTTTTGAAACATTTTGGTCTATGTACCCTAGAAAGATTGCCAAAGGTGCTGCACTAAAAGCATGGCTAAAGCTAACACCGCTAGATCAACAACTGGCGATAGATGCCTTGCCTAACCATGTTAAGCATTGGGAACTAAAGCAGACAGAGAAAGACTATATTTGCCACCCAGCTACTTGGCTTAACGGCTGGCGATGGTTGGATGAAATAGACTTAACACCAAAGAAAGAAAAGCAAGATATGTCTTGGATGGTTACAAACGAAGGCATAGAGAGAAAAGCAAAAGAGCTAAATGTTCTAGGCAATGGATACGATACTTACTACACACTAAAACAAAAATGCCTACAGAAAATGGGAATCAACTTGCAATAGATACATATAGCGAAGCATGGAGAGCAGAGTGCGAAGCAAGAGAAGTATTAAGTTGGAAACTTGCAGATCGTAGAAAGTTCTTAGTAGAGGTAGAGAAACACAGAGGCTTAAAAGGCAGACAGAAACTAGAGGAAGAAATACTACGATTATGGAATCTCCGCACAAAGCAATCGAATACATCATTACAAACTCAGGAAAGTACGCAGAAGCCAAGGCAAACCGAGTTTATATTGAGCAGTTCCTAAAAAGCAAAAAGGCTATGTTAATGGCTGAAACTGCTGGAAAGAGTGTTGCTGCTGCCGAGGTAGATGCTCTGGCACACAAAGAATACATAGAGCTATTGGAAGGGCTTAAAGAAGCCATAGAGGTCGAAGAAAAGCTAAAGTGGATGCTGACCGCAGCGCAAGCTAAAGTCGAGGTATGGCGCAGTTTAGAGGCTTCTGCAAGGATTATGGAAAGAGCCACGCAATGAGCGATCCATTTAAAATACTTGAGCCAACTGTTATTAGTTTTAGCGGTGGCAGAACTTCTGCTTATATGCTCTGGAGAGTATTGCAAAGCAACAATGGACTTCCAGACGATGCAGTTGTTTGTTTTGCCAACACAGGAAAGGAACACGAGTCTACACTTAAATTTGTAAATGATTGTGAAAAAAATTGGAAAGTTCCTATTGCTTGGCTAGAATACCAAGACGCAGAAGAATCAAAAGATAGATGGAAAAAGGTTACTTATGAAACAGCAAGTAGAAATGGTGAGCCTTTTGAAGCTGTAATTTTAAAAAAACAATACTTGCCAAATCCAGTTACAAGGTTTTGCACAATAGAATTAAAAATACGAACTATTGCCAATTATTTGTTTTCTATTGATTTTGTAGAAAAAAGATCGCATGGAGAAGATATAAGCTGGGTTGGAATAAGGGCTGATGAGCCAAGAAGGGCAGCAAAAATAGCGGATAAATCTAGGATTCCATTGTGGAGTGCTGGTATTACAAAAGAAATCGTTGGGGAATTTTGGAAAAATAATTCTTTTGATTTAAATTTACCAAATATAAATGGGGTAACAATGCATGGCAACTGCGATCTTTGTTTTTTAAAAGGTTCAAAAATAGTGCAAAGTCTTATACACGAAGAACCATCAAGAGCAATTTGGTGGGCAAAAATGGAAAAAACAATAAAAGATATACATCCAGAATACAACAGCACAGGAGCAGTATTTAGGCTTGATAGAGCATCTTATTCAGAAATGATGAACTACGCTAACAAGCAATCAGACTTTTTTGGTAACGATGAAACAATACCTTGTTTTTGTGGGGACTAATGAACAAAAGTGAAAGAAAAAGAAATGACAATATTGCAAAACTTGGTTGCGTCTTATGCTACTACATGGGCATCAATGACACCCCCGCAGAGCTTCACCATGTCAGGCGATTCGGTGGTAAAAGATCCCTCGCACCCATACTCCCTTTATGTACCGAGCATCATCGAGGTAATACAGGTGTGCATGGACTCGGAGCAAAAGGATTTGAAAAACACCACCAAGTAGAATTCAATACACTTTTAGATATAGTTGAGTCAAAGCTCCAAGGGATCAAAGCCTAACTCGTTAGCTACCATTTTGGCACGATGCTTAAAGGTCTTATCGTGTTTTTGCCATGCACAGGTAGAGGTTTCCCATCGACTAGCATGAATCATCTCATGCGCCATTGTCCTAATCACAGTCTCTAAGAAACCACATCTAGCAGCAGAGATAGTAATAATATGCTCATGCTTGCCACCATCATCGTACAAGTATGTACCCATTACATCGGGATCAAAATCAACAATAAACTTGATCTGCTCTGGCAAAGGCATATTCCACTTATCAAAAGGCTCACACACCACAAGCATGGTGTAGATATTCTTTAAAATAGTAGAGGTCAGTTTCATACTTTTATTAACTTGCCACGAAAATAAATTAAACCCTCATCCTCGTTGATAACTTCTGCAAGCTCTGGTGGCATCATCTTGCCATTGATAAAGGTCAAGATTGCAAAACCAGCTCTCCAGTTGACTGGATTTTGTTCCGTATAACTGAACTGATTGTCCTTAATACAAGCCATAGTGCCAGTATCTACCCCATACCTTGTGCCTGTGTAGTCAGTCCAAGGCGTTACTTTTAAAGAATGTAAATGACCTGTAACAAAACTTGTGCCTGATTTCATCGTATTGTTATAAACAGCATGAACCCCGTTATGCCATCGGTGTTTTATCATGCAAGTCTGGTTGACCATAATTGCCCAGTACCACTTCCAATGAGGCGTGTGATCTGCAATATCAAAACCCTTAATGCCTTCATATTGTGGAAGGACATTAGACAATTTGCCTGAAAATCTTAGATCATGGTTTCCAATCGTAATCATCAATTTGCAGCCAGGTGGTCGTACTTTTTCAATATCCCCTAGTCGTTCCTGAATCTCGTCTAGTTCTTCTTTGACTGTAGGACTTTTTTGCCAACCAATACGATGATGGGCTGAGATACTAGCAAAGTCTGCTATGTCTCCATTCAAAATGACAATTTTTGGCTTTAGATACTTTACAAACTCTACAAACCCTCTGTGAGCTGTCGTTACATAATCAGGGTTGTAATGGCAATCAGAGCCAACTAAGATAACTCCATTGTCTATTGTGATGTTGGCTTGCATTTGCTCATCGGGAATGTAAATCTTAGGCATCCCACTAGGAGTCAAAGCATCTAAAATAATGTCGTATTTTTGCTCTATAGTTCTGCGTCTTTTTAAAGTATTACGAACACTCAGCTCTATAACTTTGCTAACTTTTTCGGCTGATTGATGTTCTTTCCAAAGTGCAATAAATTCATCATCGGTGCAAGCTTTACGCATATATACCTTAAAGTAGTTAAGACATTGATATACTACACTTTTTTTTGTTACAATTCTACATATTATAACTTAGTGTAAATATATGGCTAAAGACGCTTTAGATTCTAGGTTACAAAACTGGGCTTGGTATCTATCGTATGGGGTAATTGGTCCACAACCTGACACCACTTGCCGATCCTTTGAAAAGAACTATGTACCCGAACTAGGTAATCTTTATACCGATCAAGAACCACACTACGAGCCAGACCAACTCGATGGCGATTTAATCGAGCAGTCGGTCAAAGGACTACCCTTACAGCATCGTAGAATATTAAAAGCTCGTTATGTTAGCCACCCATACGCTAGTCTTGGTCAACTATCCCATCACCTAAGAATGTCAGCGCATAAGCTAGAATTAGAAATTGGATATGCAAAGCGTAGATTACAAGACATCCTCGACAAGAGAGCCAAGTGCAAAGACCTTGAGAATATGCTCAAGGTGCAAGATACGCAAATCGACTGAGCATGGACATTTAGAAATCTACAATAAGGGGATTAATGAGCGATTTGTCTGCCAAGAATGTGCCAATCGTCATAGCTACAAAGACCGCTAAATGCTTGCCTGTGCTGTTTGCGAGCATAGATCAGTATGTGCCATTAGAAGTGGAAGTAATCGTCTCTGGGAGCGATCTAAGGCTTCCTAGGCACAAGACTATTAATTTGCCTAACTATGGCAAGTCTTTTGGTGAAAGTTACAACTATGTAGTGAACTATGCTTTTACCAAGCATGACCATGTAATCGTGGCAAATGACGATATAGTGGTAAACCCTGACTCTTATACAAGACTTGTAGATGACTACATTAACCTGTTAGACGCAGACATAGGTTGGATGTCGGCAAGATCAGACTACGCTAGGGGTGAACAAAACATTAGGATTTGGTCGCAACTTAATGGGATTCGATCTGTAGAAGAAGAACAGATTGTAGAAACAGATGTTATTAGCCCATTATTTGCACTTATCTCAAAAATGAGATGGATCGATTACCCACCGATCAACTGGTATTCGGATGACATTCAATGTTTAAAGATGCGCTATGCTGGTGCAAGGCATTTTGTTTCTACAAGCTATGTCCACCATGTCGGCAGTTCTACTATTGGGATGGATCATAAAAAGAATAATGCAGAAGCGATGGAATGGATGAAAGACAACGAGCCAGAGTTCTATGAGTTCTTTCTTGCATAAATACAAAAAAGCAATTAAAATAGTCGTGGGCAAGTACGCCCATTTTTTTTATGGGTGATACATGAAAATTGCTATCGGTTTACTAGACGAGATGGACAAGGAAGAAGAAAAAGAAGAATACCTTGTTAGCCCAGAAATGAATAAAGAGATGGTAAAAGCATTAGAGAAAACGCACCATTTCGGCTATCCAAGCGAAAAATTGGCTAAATTTTGGGGTATGGAAGTAGATGAAGTACAGTTTTATCGCTGCGGAAACTGCAAGTATTTCTGTGATACTCCTGAAGCAATCGAGGCTGTACAGGCTGAGATTCCTACTTCAGATGGCTATTGCAAGAAGTATGAGTTTGCTTGTATGTCTGAAAAAGTCTGTGATTCTTGGGAAGGTGAAGAAGAAAAAGACGAAGGAGAAGAAGATTGAAACAGGGTCTTTACGCTAATATTGCAGCAAAACGAGAGCGTATCAAGGCTGGATCTGGCGAAAAGATGCGTAAGCCAGGAACAAAAGGCGCACCTACAGCAAAGGCTTTTAAACAAGCTGCTAAAACAGCTAAACCAGTAAAGGCTAAAAAATGAAAATGACCAAAGGGCAGAAGAAGGTTGGCAAGGTAATGAAAGAGTACAAATCAGGTACTCTACATTCTGGCAAAGGTGGTAAGGTCGTTAAGAGTCCTAAACAAGCCATCGCAATCGCACTAAGCGAAGCTGGAATGGCTAAGAAAAAGAAGAAATGATCAAAAAAGGTAAGGAAACATTCTCAGGCTACAACAAGCCAAAGAAAACTCCTAACCACCCTACTAAAAGCCATGCAGTATTAGCTAAAGTGGGGGAGACAGAGAAACTAATACGCTTTGGTCAGCAAGGTGTAAGCGGTAGCCCAGCACGAAAGGGCGAGTCAGAGGCAGACAAAGCCAGACGCAAGAGCTTTAAGGCAAGACACGCAGAGAACATAGCGAAGGGTAAACTTTCAGCGAGTTGGTGGGCGAATAAGGTCAAGTGGTAAGAACTCTTAATATCGGTAGTGGCAAAGACTTCAAAGAGGACTGCTTAAACGCAGACATCCAAGAAGAAAGAAAGCCAGACTGGGTACTAGATATTACTAAAGTACCTTGGGGGGAGACTATCTCTACAAGATTCGGAGAGATAAAAGTAGAAAAAGGAATGTTTAGCAAGATCATTGCTAACGATGTCCTAGAGCATATTACAGACCTAATACCAGCAATGGCAAACTGTAGAGACTTGCTAGACGATAAAGGCGAGTTTCACATCAGCGTACCGTATTATCTCAGTTTAGGAGCATGGCAAGACCCCACCCATGTCAGAGCGTTCAATGAGAATAGCTGGCTATATTACTGTGAATGGGCATGGTATTTAAACTGGGAAGAAAGATTTTGGACTAAGCTGATTGAGTTCAGACTTAGCGACTTAGCAAAAGAAATGGATATAAACAAAGGCACAGCATTACTTATGCCTAAGATGATTGACCATATCCATGTCATTCTTACAAAGTATCCTGTAGAACAGGAAACTAGATTCGCATAAAGGATAACTATGGCAAGCCTATTAGATCTGGCAGATGCCCGACTAAGGGGTTTGCTAGATATACCTACACGAGCAGCTAGAGCAATCGTAAACCCTACATTGTTTAGCGGTTTGCTTGGCGCACCAACATTGCCAAAAGAGCAAGGGTTTGCAGAAGCAGCATTTGGATTACCAGCACAAACAGAAATGTCGGTGCTAGACCCTAACCAAGCAGCTTATATGCAAGGCTACTCTCAAGGAGAGCCATTAGCATATTTAGGCATGGCTGCGCCATTTGCAGCACCAGCAGCAGTCGCTGGAGCAAAGGCAGTAGCTCCGAAAGCTGGAATGGCACTAGAAGGATACATGGCTCAACAAGGACTTCTACAAAATATAGTTCCTGTCTCTACAGCACGAGACATAAAGATGCCAGTTTCATTGCCAGCAGACGAAACATTCAGAAAAGCTGTAGAAAACACACCAGGAGCAAGCATTACAGACGAAGGTCTAGTAATGAATGTTATGCGTAAGCAAAAGCCCCAACAGGCAGAAACAGAGTCTGTAAGAGGCGGTGTGTTCTATTTGCCAGAAGGTTCTGCGAGCATGAAACATTATGGCGGGACACACTTTTATGGTGGAACAGAAAAAATAAGTGGTGAAACTCTCTATAAAAACCCATTGTTTGTAAAAGGTGCAACAGGCGGTAAAGCACCAGAAGCAGCTTACGATCAGTTGATGGGTAAAGGCGCATATAAAGAAATGCGTAATGACGCTTTAAGGGTTAGGCATCCTGATTTAATAAGTGATAAAAGATACAATTTATCCGATGCAATAACACCTGAACAATTTTTAGAAAAATATGCACCAGACTTAAAAGGAATGGGCGATTATATTTTCTACAATTCAAGAGAAGGCAATCAATTAGCTTATGCCTTACAAGAGGCTGCTGTAGCCCAAAAGGTAAGAGATTCTGGATACGATGCTGTTCTTGGTTATTCAAAGAAAAAGTCTGGCGATCCTGTGTTGTCAGAAGTATTCGATGTAAGGGAAGCAATTTACCCATCAAGGTTTGGCGATTACAGACTAATGGATAAGTTTGAAGGTCTTTTAGAATAGTTGTAAAATAACAACAGTCATCACCCATGACCCAATAGGAATGGAATGAATGGAAAACTCTACAGAAAACAATACTCTACAAGTTGAGCCAACAAATAAAGGTGGCGCACCATTAGGCAATCAGAATGGTAGGAAAGGTAAGCTCTTTTACGACCAGTTAAGGGTTGCTTTAGTACAAGAAGATAAGAAGCGTCTACGCAATATCGCAGAGAAGTTAGTTAAAGCTGCTGAGAACGGAGATGCTTGGGCAATCAAGGAAGTCATAGACCGAGTAGATGGTAAAGCTATTCAGGCTACTGAGATTTCAGGAGCAGATGGCGCAGACATTTCCGCATTGCAGACTATCAACATTGTGCTAAAGAAGCCTGATGGAAGTTAATTTCGAGTTCCCTGAAAAGCTAGGGTTCTTATTCGACAAAAGCCGATACAAGGTTCTGTACGGTGGGCGAGGATCAGGCAAGTCTTGGGGTGTAGCTAGAGCGTTGATTAGTATTGCTCTACAGCGACCAGTCAGAGTCCTATGCGCTAGAGAGTTTCAAAACAGTATCTCAGACTCAGTACACGCTCTGTTAGCAGATCAGATCAAGAGCATGGGATTAGAAGGATTCTTTACAATACAGAATACAGCGATCTACGGAGCTAATGGCTCAGAGTTCTTATTTGCTGGTCTTAAACACAACATTACTAAGATCAAGTCGTTTGAGGGTGTAGACATAGCATGGGTGGAAGAAGCCCAGACCACTTCTAAAAGCTCATGGGATGTATTGATTCCTACGATTCGTAAGGAAGGCTCAGAGATATGGATGACATTCAATCCTGAGTTAGACACAGATGAGACTTACAAGCGCTTTATCGTAAACCCACCAAGTAATGCACAAGTAAGAAAAGTAAACTGGTCTGACAATCCTTGGTTTCCACAAGTCTTACGAGACGAGATGGAAGACCTCAAGGCTAGAGACATGGATGCCTACCTCAATGTATGGGAAGGCAATACACGACAAGTATTAGATGGCGCAGTTTACGCTAATGAGCTGCGTAAGGCGCAAGAAGAAAACAGAATCAAAGATGTATTGCTAGACCACTCTGTACCAGTATCTACATTCTGGGATATTGGTTGGGCAGATATGACTAGCATTTGGTTTGTGCAAACCATACCTGGTGGCGAAGTAAGGGTGATTGACTTCTATCAAGATTGTCAAAAGCCTATCGACTACTACACAGCGTTACTGCAAACCAAAGGCTATACATACCGAGATCATTGGTTGCCACACGATGCCGAGCATAAGAACATGACAGGTAAGAGTGTTAAGGACATTATGGAAACGATGGGATTCCCAGTACGGATTACTCCTAAGTTGTCCGTAGCCGATGGAATCAATGCAGCTCGTATGCTGCTTAACCGTTGCTACATAGATCAGACACGATGTGCAGAAGGGCTACAAGCATTGCGACATTACCGCTATGATGTAGATCCAGACACTAAGATGTTTAGCGACAAACCTTTACATGACCAACATAGCCATGCAGCAGACGCTTGGAGATACGCTGCGGTTGCGTTGGATGAGAAACCGTTTGATTGGAAGAAACCTATCCAAGTCAACACAAGGTGGATCACATGATTGATCTACATTTGGGCAATTGCTTGGAAGTAATGAAACAGATACCAGATAAGTTTGTAGATGCGGTTATCTGTGATCTGCCTTATGGTACTACTGCTTGTAAGTGGGATAGCGTTATACCTTTTGAGCCGTTATGGGTGCAGTACAAGCGTTTAATAAAAGATGACGGAGCTATTGTTTTGTTTGGTTCAGAACCATTTAGTTCTAAACTAAGACTAAGTAATTTAGATTTATTTAGATATGATTGGGTTTGGGAAAGTAACAGAGCGCCAAATTTTGTTTTTGGCAATAAACAACCATTAAAAAAACATGAACTGATTAGTATCTTTTATAAAAAACAACCAACATATAAACCACAAAAAACAAAAAATCCAAAAGGTATAGAAAAAAGGCATTTATATAAATCAAGCAAAACTATTGGTGGCGTAGAAGTTAATACAAATGCACCATTATTTGCATCGGCTGGTGTAAATTATGAGCCAGATATGTTATTACCAAAATCAATTATATATTTTGCTAAAGAACATAAACCAGTTCATCCTACGCAAAAACCTGTAGATTTGCTTAAATACCTAGTAAAAACATATACAAACGAAGGCGATACCGTACTAGACAACTGCATGGGTAGTGGCACTACTGGTGTTGCTTGTAAGAATTTGAATAGAAAGTTTATCGGCATAGAACAAGACCCGACATACTTTCAAATAGCAAAAGAGAGAATAAATGGATCAGCTTAAACTAAGAAACCTGATTGATACGGAGATAGATAACGCTATTGGTTATCTTGAGACCGAGACTACAGAGGATCGTAGGAAGGCACTCGACTATTACTTACGCAGACCTTATGGCAACGAGATCGAAGGTCGTAGCCAAATCGTTACAGGAGAAGTAGCAGAAGTCATTGATGGTGCATTACCTCAGTTAGTCCGAGTTTTTACCGCATCAGACGATATTGTTCGGTTTGAGCCAAAAGGTCCAGGAGACGAAGCTGGTGCTAAACAAGCTACCGAGTATGTCAACTGGGTATTCTATCGGGATAACGAAGGCTTTCTAGTTCTACATAACTGGTTCAAGGATGCGCTTCTACAAAAGACTGGTGTCGTTAAGGCTTACTGGGATACCAAGATCCAAGTCACCAAAGAAGAATACCAAAACCTGACAGACGATGAGTTAGTTCTCCTGTTGTCTGATGGCACACGAGAGATCGTAGAGCAAGACACAATAGAAGAAGTGGTTGGCACAGATCCAATGGGTATGCCAATCGTAATGCGAGCGCACAATGTTAAGGTCAGCAAGAAAACGACTGCTGGTAATGTGGTTGTAGAGAATGTGCCACCTGAGGAGTTCCTGATCTCCAAAAGAGCAAGGAATATCGAAGATGCTCCTTTTGTGGCACACCGTAAGCTAACGACTCGTTCCGAGTTAGTGGCAATGGGATTCGATCCTGAGATTGTTTCAACCATTCCATCATCTACAGACCTAGAGTTCAGCCCAGAGCGCACAAGTCGCTTTGACCAATCCGAGCAGCCAGACGATCAGTCGATGGACTCCACAATGGAAGAGGTCGAAGTGTTCGAGTGCTATGTTCGTGCTGACATGGATAACGATGGGATTGCCGAGTTACGCAGAGTAGTCTACGCTGGCAATGAGATTCTGAGCGATGAGGAAACGGATTACATTCCTTTCCATGCTGTTTGCCCAATTCCGATCCCACACAAGTTCTATGGTAGCTCGTTGGCTGATCGTGCAATGGACATCCAGTTGCAGAAGTCCACGATTACCCGTCAGATGCTCGATAACTTGTATCTGACAAACAATGCTCGTATGGGCGCAGTAGAAGGTCAAGTCAACATTGACGATCTGTTATCTGTAGCTCCTGGTGGCATTGTTCGGATGAAGAATCCAAATGCGGTTGTTCCTCTAAATGTACAGCCAGTAGCTAATCAAGCGTTTCCAATGTTGGAATACTTAGATGCAGTACAGTCTAAGCGTACAGGTGTTAGCGATGCACAACAGGGATTAAACCCTGACATCCTACAGAATGTTACGGCTGCTGCTATTGCAGCAACAGTATCGGCTGCTGGTGGCAAGATCGAGTTAGTAGCTCGTATCTTTGCAGAAACAGGCGTTAAGAGCCTTTTCAAAGGTATCCTACACTTAGTCACCAAGTACCAAGACAAGCCCCGTATCATTCGTTTAAGAGGCAAGTACGAGCAGATTGATCCTCGTACATGGTCAAATCAGTACGACTTGTCTATCTCAGTAGGTCTAGGCACAGGCAACAAGCAAGAACAAATGGCTATGTTGCAGATGGTAATGGCTAAGCAAGAGCAGATTTTACAGAATTATGGTCCAGCTAACCCACTCGTATCAGTCGGTCAATACCGCACTACGATGGCTAAGTTTATCGAGGCTGCTGGCTTCAAAGATGTGGCAGAGTTCTTCAAAGAAATCCCACCAGAGGTCGATCAACAGCTATCTAACCCGCCACCACAAGAGCAACAAGTCGATCCAACAGTACAAGCAATGATCGCTCAGTCTCAGGCACAGATTCAAATTGCCCAACAAAAGGCAATGGCAGATGTAGAAGCAGATAGACAAAAGGCACTCGCTGATATTCAGTTAGCAAGAGAGAAAGCAGCAGCAGAAATCCAGTTAGCAAGGGAAAAAGCAGCAGCACAGTTAGAACTGAAGAAAGCCGAGTTTGAAGTAGAAGCACAGCTAAAAGCAGCCAAAGTTGGTGCTGGCATAGCATCTAATGTGGAGATACCAGGATAATGGCATATAGTGACGCTCAAGTAGCACAAGCAATCGCAGCATCGGTTGCTCAAGGCTTTACAGTAGACCAAGCGATTCAAGGTGGTGTTGCTAACTATGGCATTTCGCCAGCGCAAATGAACTCAGCAGCAGCACAATACATATCGCAAGCTCAAACAGGCTCTAATGCAAATGCTGGTGCTATTGCAAGCGCACTAAATAGTGGCTCATCTGTTCAGCAAGTACAGAATCAATTAGCTCAATCAACGCAAGGTCAAAACTTTGATACGCAAGCTCTTACATCTATTTATCGTCAAACAGTAGGTAGAAACCCTACACAAGACGAGTATCAGTATTTTCAGTCTTTAGGTCAAAGCCAAGGACTGTCGGCAGACCAATTAAGAGATGCAGTACGAACAGCAGCAACAATAGAGCGTCAACAGCGTGGCATTACTCAAGACTTTACAAATCTAACATCGGCAGACTTTGAGGCTGATCCGTTTGGTGGTCGTTATGCAACACAAAGCATCTATGGATTGCCAGCCAATGCAGTTAATGTATCTAGCGTTGATGGCAGACAAACTCAGTTTGTTAATCCTATTACGCAACTTGCAGTTATCAGCAACTTTACAAACAAAGGTGCTGGAACAACGAATCAGTTTACAGACGCACAAGTAGCAGCTTATTTGCGTGATAATGCCTTTAGCAATCCAGCACAAGTAAACCAAGCATTAACCATGTTTGGCATTGATGCACAACAACTTAGCAAAGCAGCAGACCTATTAGCCAAAAACGATCCAAGCGTTAACGCAGCTACACAGGCTTATGCAAACGCAATTAGGGCTAACCCATCAGCAGTAGCAGAAAACGCTGCAGCAGTAGCAAGGTCAACAGCATATACATCAGCGCCAGGAGTAGAAACATTAAGCGTACCAAGGGTAACTGAGGCTGTTAATCGTGCTTTCCGAGCTGGATCGCTTACAAGAGCAGAGTACAGCGATATCGTTAATTCATTATCTAGGGCTACTAACCCAGCAGACATTAGAAACATTCTTGCCACACCAAAAGGATCGGTAGTTATTGATGCAATTTATGGTCAGCAAACAGGCGAAGCAAACGATCTAAACGCAGCATTGGCAGAAGCAAGACAAAGACAGGCAGTATTGTCAGCACAAGATCCTGGTTACTATCAAGCAAGCGATGAACTAGGCAGAGCGTATCAAGCTGCTGGGCTAAACTTCCCATTTATGACTGATACATATCGTGCTAATACAATGATGACGCAAAATAATGTATTGAATCAGCAAAACTTTAATCAGCGCATTAACGAGTTGTTATCGTCATTAGGTCAACAGTTTGGCGGTGCAAATACAATGCAAACACCATTAACAGGACAGTATTACAGCGAAACAGGTCTGCAACCAGGATTTAGACCTGTAGGCACAGAAGGCACAATGTTCCGTAGTGGAGTTGCTGGTTATGTTCCACAAGCACAGTTACCAACAGGATTTACATTTGGTGCGCCACCAGTAAACGCTACATTCCAGCAATACAGACCAGGAGCGTTCCAACCAGAAGGAGTAACAACTGGTGGATTTATTACTGGATACGATGCAAACCAACAACCTATTTACTCTACCTATAACAATCCTAATGTGAATGTTGGTGGTGTGCCATCAACCTTGAATCCATTTACAAACCAAAACCAAGAACTTCAAAATATGTTTACTGCACTTAAACCGCTTGTTACTTCAATTCAAGCAAACTAAGGATAAAAATTGGCTAAAGACCAAAGAGCTAGAGGTTTATTAGGAGACGAGTTTTTTAAGTCTGAAATGGATATATTAGAGCAATCACAGATTGACATTATTGTGAACTCTGCACCACATGAATTAGAGGAGCGAGAAGAAGCATATCGTATGCAACTCGCAATCAAAAAGATCAAAGCGCACTTTCAAGCCCTCGCAGCACAAGGCGAGATTGACAAGAAGCGTTGGAAGATTTTGTAACACTTGTTACGAAAGCGTGTATAGCGTTACTATACAAAACAATTAGGGAAAACAAATGAGTGAAAACATCACCCCGAAAGGGAATGAATCGCTTACAGTAGATCAAGCTGCAAGCAGTTTACTAGCTATGATGGATGCTTCCGAAGCCTCGCAAGAGCAACCAGAGGAGCAGCAATCACAGCCAGCAGAAGCCCAAGCCGAAGAACAGTACGAAGAACAGTACGATTCAGAGGACTCCGAAGAAGCAGAGCAAGAAGTAGAGCAGCCAAGGTATCGTGTCAAAGTAGATGGACAGGAATCCGAGGTGTCGCTTGATGAGCTTGTAAAAGGCTATCAGAGAGAAGCTGACTATACTAAAAAAACCCAAACACTTGCCGAACAGCGCAAGGCTGTAGAAGCCGAGCGACAGGCTGTAGAGCAAGCTAAACAACTACGAGATACATACGCACAGCGTTTGCAGATTATTGAGCAAGCTCTCAGATCGCAAACACAGGGCGAGAACCTCGATGAGTTGAAAGAAACTGACCCCATTGGCTATGCAGTCAAGGTGGCAGAAAGGGCTGAAAACGATAAGAAACTATATGCTATTAGGGCAGAGCAAGCTCGCATTGCACAAATGCAACAAGCAGAGCAAGCAAACCAATTACAGCAAGTAGTATCTCAAGAAGCTGAAAAGCTATCTAAAGTTTTGCCTGAGTATTTAGACCCACAAAAAGGTGAGGTTGTTCGTAAGAGCATCCGATCTTATGCCGAAAGCATTGGGTTTTCAGCAGACGAACTCTCGAAGGTTTATGACTCTCGTGCAGTTCTGACTCTTTACAAGGCTATGCAGTACGACAAGTTAATGCAAAACAAGGGCGAGGTAAACAAGAAAGTAAGCCAAGCTCCTAAGATGCTAAGACCTGGAGTCGGTAAGCCACAAGGAAGTTTAGAGGCAGAAAAAACTAAGCGGTTAAGACAGCAGTTTAAACAGTCAGGGAAAGTCTCTGACGCTGCTAAATTATTTGAACAATTTTTATAAGGAATTATTATGACAGCCCCAGTCGGTACATTTACAGTATATGACACAAGCTCCACTCGAGGTGGTTTACGAGAGGACTTGTCCGATATGATTTATTCGATTAGCCCAACAGATACTCCTCTAATGAGTACCTTGGCTAAATCCAAAGCAACTGCCGTTTATCACGAATGGCAAACCGATAGCCTTGCTGCCGCTACTACTGCTAACGCATTAGTTGAGGGCGATGACGCTATTGCTACAACTGCTTCTCCTACCTTCCGTATTGGTAACTATACCCAGATCGTTGGTAAGACAATCCAAGTATCAGGTACTTTGGAAGCCGTAGACAAAGCTGGTCGTAAGTCTGAGAAGGCTTATCAGTTAGCTAAAGCATCTAGCGAAATCAAGCGTGATATTGAAACCATCCTCTTTGCTAACCAAGCAAGTACGGCTGGCTCAAGCTCATCTGCTCGTAAGATGGGTACTATGCTTGCATGGCTAAAGACCAACACATCGTTTGGCACAAGTGGTGCTGATCCAACAACTGCTGGATCAACCACTCGTTCCGATGGTGTTGTTCGTACATTCACAGAAACAATCTTGAAAGAGATTATTCGTGAAGCGTACATTAGCGGTGGCAATCCAAAGGTTATGTATGTAAGCCCTATCGGCAAACAGAAAACTTCAGAGTTTACTGGTATTGCAGCACAACGCTACATGGCTCCTGGTGATGCTCCTACGACCATCATTGGCGCAGCCGATGTATATATGAGCGACTTTGGTTCAATTTCTATTGTTCCAAATCGTTTCATGCGTACTCGTGATGCAGTAGTAGTTGATCCTGAGTATGCAGCATTGGCTTACTTACGCCCATTCCAAACTATCGAATTAGCAAAAACTGGTGACTCTGAAAAGACCCAGTTGCTTGCTGAGTTGACTTTGGAAATGCGTAATGAAGCTGCTCATGGTATCGCAGCAGACTTGAACTTTGCGCTGTAATTGATGTAGAATAGGGGTGGGCAAAACTCACCCCTATTTCTATGACAAAACTTATATCAGTAGACCAATCAGCTAAGAGGTTTACAGAAGCAGAATACGATGGCGAAGGTGGGTTAATTATCCGCACCAGCCAAGATGTAACCGATATAGTAGAACAAAACAAAGCACAATATAATGCTGGTTCAGTCCATGACAAATGGGGTGATCTTACAAAAGTTGCTAGTTTGCCTTTTACAATTATCGACACTCTTAATCGCAAAGGTATTATGCGAGGCTTTGCAGTAATTGACGAAAAAGAATTTAAGAAGTTTTTAAACGATCCTGAAAACAGATTCTTTCGTACAAGACCAGGCAAAGTATGACAAAACCAAGAGTAGTTGTATGTGTACCTTGTAGAGATCAAGTAATGGCTGGCTTTTGCTTTGACTTAGCCAAGCTCATGGCTTACGAAGGTAAGCGCAATAAAGTAGAAATAGAAGTAATGCAGATGACAGGCACACTAATCTTTACTCAGCGAGAACGATTGAGCGAAGAAGGCTTGAATTGGAAAGCAGACTATCTTTTGTGGATTGACAGCGATATGCGATTCCCAAAAGATACTTTGCAAGTGCTGTTAGAAAGAAATAAAGACATTGTTGGCGTTAATGCAACATCAAGAGTAGAGCCTATTAAGCCTACAGCAATGAACTTAATCATTAAGAACGAAAAAGAACATAGTTGGATTCATCTAGACTCATTAAAACGCAAGAGTATAGAAAAAGTAACAGCAGTTGGTTTTGGTGTGACATTAGTAAAAACAAGTATTTTGGCTAAGATTCCTAGACCTTGGTTTAATGTCATGTGGTCAGATCATGGTGCAATTATCGGAGAGGATATTCATTTCTGTATAAAGGCGCAAGATGCTGGTTTTGAGGTATATGTTGACCATGACTTATCAAAAGCAATCGGACACATCGGAACAAGAACATTTGGATGGAAAGATATAGAAAATGGCACTCTCGACATACGCAGACCTCCAGACCACGATAGCGAGTTATCTGGGAAGGTCGGACTTAACAACACAGATACCTGATTTTATCCGTTTAGCAGAGGATCGCTTACGCAGAGAGTTGCGTATTCGGCAGATGCTAAAGGTAGTCACAAGCCCTACAACGGGTGGCGATGCAACAGTATCTTTACCAGCAGACTTCTTACAAATTAGGGATATTCATATAGATGGAAACCCACTTTATACGCTTGAGTATATGTCTCCATCGGTGTTTTATCGCAACAGTCGCTCAGTTGAAAGCGGTGTGCCAGTCAATTACACAGTATTGGCTAGTGAATTTATATTCGCACCAAAGCCTGATGCAGTTTATACATTAAAGATGCTTTATTACGCTGCGCCTACCTATTTATCAGGCGCAAACACAAGTAATGTGTTCTTGGCTAACTGTGTAGATGCCCTACTATATGGCGCACTAGCAGAAGCCGAGCCGTACCTTATGAATGACGCAAGAATCCCTGTATGGGCTTCTTTGTATGACCGATCTATTGCCAACATTACTCAGGCAGACGAAGGAGCTGAGTATGCTGGTGTTCCATTACGCATGATTGTTGCTAAATAAGGAGTATTAAATGTCCGAGATGTCGAATTACCTAGAGAACGCACTCTTAAACGCAGTTCTCCGCAATACCAGTTACACAAGCCCTGCTACTTGCTATGTAGGCTTGTTTACTTCTGATCCTACCGATGCTGGTAGTGGCACAGAATGTACTGGTGGTGCGTATGCTCGTATTTCTGTATCGTTTGGCGCACCTAGCAATGGTGTTTGCACTAATAGCGCAGATGTAACCTTTGCCCAAGCTACAAACAACTGGGGAACAATCAGCCATATCGGTCTGCATGATGCAGTTACGACTGGCAACCTATTATTTCATACGATCCTAAACTCGTCTAAGTCGATTGGCACAGGCGATCAGTTTAAGATTAGTGCTGGCGCATTGACCTGTACGCTTGAGTAATGCCTCTTACTCTTGAGCAGCTAGATGTTTATGGCTCGATTGAGAATGTACCTTATTCATTAGATAATACTTTTTACGATGGCAAGGTATGTGGACCATGGACATTAGAACAACTTAATAACTTTGGGAGCTTAGATAGTCTCCCTTTTTCGCTAGATAGCGATATTTGGGTATCTAATGCCTGTGTAAACTTAGCAAACGCTGGTATTACAGCTAATGCAATTCTTACTGTTGATCCAAAAAGAACTCTTGGTGGACAAGCAGAAATACTAGGTGTCGCTAGTGTTGCAGGTAACGGAATACGATTAGCCAATGGAAATGCAGAAATACTAGGCACAGCATCAGTAGAAACCCTAGGTGGATTAATAGTAGGAGCAAAAGCTGAGATTATTGGCAATGCTGGTGTAGAAGTTGGTGTGTCAAAAGTAGCATACGGATTAGGCGATATACTTTGTACCGCTAATGTAGTTACAAATGGCACAATTATCGCCAAAGGCGAAAGCTCAATAAACGGCTCTGCAAGCCTCGAATCTGGCTCGACTAGGGTTAGGTATTCAGAAGGAGCAGTAAACGGCACAGCAAGCCTACAAAGCGATTCTATAAGGGTTGCTTTAGGCAATGCACAAATTAATGGCACAGGAAGCATGGCTGGTCTTGGTGGTATGTCTTACCAAGGCTTTGCAGAAATCAACGCTAATGGAAATGTTGCAGCGCAAGGCAGATTAATTGCTAGTGCTTATGTAGAGATTAATGGTAACGCAAATGTTACCGCAACAGGATTTAAGTTTGGTCAAGAGTGGTCGGTTGACTCTGCCGTAAATAATACATGGACAGTACAAGAGGCTGGATCAAATAATTGGACTACAGTAAATGCAGATTCAAATACTTGGACACCAATAAATGCTGATTCAAACACTTGGACAGAACAGAACTCAGGAAATAATACATGGCAACGACAAGGATAAACTTTACAGAGTGGCTTCCTGACCAACCTGGCATAGCTGGAGCAATGACAGAAGCCAAGAATGTATATCCAATAGCGAATGGATATGGCTCTTTGCCGTTAGAGGTAAACCTGTCTAACAATGCAAGCGAAAACCTAAACAATATTTTTGCTGCTAAAAAGAACACTACGACCCTTTTGTTTGCCTCTGGTGCTACTAAGTTATTTCGCTATAACTCAGGAACTACTAACTTAACGGATGTGTCTAAAGCTGGTGGATATAGCACAGCAGCAGAAGATCGTACATTCTTTACCCAGTTTGGTAATGTGGTTCTTGCAGCCAATGGCGCAAACAAAATACAAGCATGGACTATTGGCACATCAACAGCATTTGCGGATGTGGCAGCAGCAGCGCCTACCGCAAAATATGTAACAGTTGTGCGTGACTTTGTAGTGGCAGCCAATACACCAACAAACCCAAACCGAGTGTTTTGGTCTGATATTAACGATGAAACAGATTGGACACCAGGCGCAACAAGCCAGTCTGATACGCAAGACTTAGCCGATGGTGGCGATATTATGGGCTTGACTGGTGGCGAGTTTGGCTTACTGCTTACCGAGCGTTCAGTAGTTCGTATGTCCTACATTGGAAGCCCGTTTTACTTCCAGTTTGACTCTATTGCTAGAGGGCTTGGTTGCATCACAGCAAACAGCGTTGCCCAATATGCAAGCACTACTTTTTTCTTATCAGACGATGGATTTTATAGTTGCGATGGACAAGCAATAACGGCTATTGGATCAGAGAAAGTAGATAAATTCTTCTTTGCCGATGTAAACCTAAGTAAGCTAAACGAGATGTCCTGCGCTGTAGACCCAGTTAAGAAGTTAGTTATCTGGAACTACACAGACACTTTTGCAGCTAAAAAGCAATTAATTTATAACATCTTGTTAAAAAAATGGTCGTATGCAGAAACAACAGCCTCATACATTAACAATGTCTACACGCCTACGCTTGCATTAGAAAGCCTAGATGTATTTGGAACGCTTGACTCATTAGGGGTTAGCTTAGATTCTCGGCAATGGGCTGGTGGTGCTTTGCTATTGGCTGGGGTAACAAGTGCTAAAGCTATCTCTTTTACTGGCGCTAGAAAGACAGCCTCGCTAATTACTGGTGATTTTGGTATTCCTAATGGCAGATCAGTA
>Ga0222712_10000974_pt1 | contig 36493 bp, 29 predicted proteins | sample C33_657DmetaG_FD_165043 | JGI IMG/M metagenome (GOLD analysis project Ga0222712, IMG submission 165043) | Estuarine water microbial communities from San Francisco Bay, California, United States - C33_657D | ecosystem: Environmental > Aquatic > Marine > Unclassified | place: USA: California... | reverse complement strand
TCTTCTGCTTTACTGATTCTACCGCTATCCAAAGGTTGTTTGGTTTGGATGAATTGCATGATTTCTTCGTTTGCTTTTGCTCTTGCAGCCATAGGAGTATCTACCAATCCTGGTGAAATTACATTGATCCGGATATTATTTTTAGCATAAAATGCAGCAGCACTTTTAGAAAGTCCAATGATAGCAGCTTTTGCAGCTGCATAGGCATGTGTAGAAAAAAAATGAGGAGATGGGTGAGATGCAAGTACGGATGAAATATTTACAATTGATCCTGCATGCTGATGATGCAGCATTACGTTGATGATAGCTCTATTGGACAGCATGGTGGATGTTGCATTCAGTTGCCATGTTTTCTCCCATCCTTCTTCCGTAAGTAGATGCAGTGGCCCATCGCCAAAGGTTCTTCCGCTTCCTCCTGCAACATGTAAAAGTCCGTCTATTGTTCTATAATGCTCTATGCATACTTTGATGGCCTGTTGAATGGTCTCTTCTTTTCTCAAATCGCCAAACACCCATTGCAGATTCGCAGTGGCACGAGGCAGGGTCTCTTCATTGTTTTTTCCAATGGATACAATATTAGCGCCTTCATTTAAAAAAAAATGTACAGCAGCCAATCCAATTCCACTGGTGCCTCCTGCAATGATGATATTTTTTCCCTTTAAAATCATTGTTTTTTTGCAAGTTTTTCAAATGACAAATTCAGTACCTCATAATTTTTATTGTTGGGCCATGAGTAATGCCACCATTCGGTTTCAAATGAGCGAAAGCCGTGTCTTTCCATCATTGTTTTTAAGAGAGCTCTATTTTTAATTTTGTTTTCAGGCAGCTGCATAAAATCATGATGGGCTGTATCACTAAAATTATCAAATCCTGTGGGCATTTCAATCAATTTTCCATCTGAAAGCCTATATATGCTCATGTCAATTGCAATTCCACGATTGTGGCCACTTCCCTTTTCTGGATTTGCAACGTATCGTTCATCGTGGATGAGTTTCCAGAATTTAACAGTTGCACGGTAGGGGCGGTAAGCGTCCCATACCCAAATTCCCATGTCCATTGATTTTAATTCCGCAGCAACTTTCTGCAGGGCTTCCGCTGCGTCTTTAACCAAAAACGTCTTGTTGGTTGAAGAGGGATAAATCCTTTTGCCGGTAAAGTTATTTTTAGTTGCATACTTTAAATCATACTGAATAGTTGGGATCATATTTTTCAATTCAACCATTTCATTTTTTTGTGCAAGTGCTTGCTGTAAAAAACATGAACATACTAAAGCTATGATTGCAAACGTCTTCAATCGATTGATAATTGATTTACTAAAATATTGAGACTTAGTCATTTGTCGATTTAACATTCTACTAATTGCTAAATTTCTAGCTTTGTATGAAGTTAACCATTTATTATGCCAGGAAAATACATTCATATACTATGCACTGGCATTGTTGTCCTTTTGTTTCAACTTGCATCTGCACAACAAAAACCCAATTACCGCACTATTCCTGTAGTAGACTCTGCTGTAGGCGTTGCCAGTTATTATGCTGATAAATTTGTTGGCAGGAAAACTGCAAGTGGCGAAATTTTCAGTCAACATAAAATGACCTGCGCTCACAACACCTTGCCGCTCGGAACAAAAGTAAGGGTAACAAATTTGAGAAATGGAAAATCAATAATCGTGCGAGTGAACGATCGGTTGCATCATCGAAATCCAAGAATAGTCGACCTCCCCACTGGTGCTGCCAAGCAATTAGGCTATACCGGTCGTGGCATCATTAAGGTAAGTGTGGTGGTGGTGAAGCCTCCTGAAATGAAAGCTATAAAGGCTGACTAATTTTTTCCAACAACTCGCTTGAGTATGTTCTTTTTATTTTTCGAAGTATCTGCAGCATTTATTGGTTTGCTTTGCTCATTTGCTGGCAATCCCGCAGGTTTAGGAGCCTCCACCGGTTTCGATGGCTCCTCAAATTTTTGAGATTCCGAAACTACCTTCTCCTTTCCTGAGCTGATGGGGATTTCTACAAGTTCTTCTGGTTTGTATCCGTCCTCTCCCTCAACAGGTAAAATTTCCTCGGAGGTTTTCAAGGAATCCATGTTGAAAAGCATTTCATTTTGCATGTTTGCAGGTGGACTGAACCTCGCATTCGGGTCAATGTTCAGACTCCTGTCGTTGAAAACTTGCTGATAATAATACGCCCAGGCAGGCATGGCCATTTGAGATCCTCCTGCTGTATAAAGCATGCGTAAAAACGGATCGTCGCATCCTACCCAAACTCCTGAGAGTAACTGTGGACTGAAACCAATAAACCATCCATCTGCATTGTCGTTGGTGGTACCGGTTTTTCCGGCTACTTCATTATTGACTCCATAGGCCCATCTTAAGGAACTTCCTGTTCCAAAATCAACCACACCCTGTAACATTTTCGTCATGATATACGCTTCGCCCTCAGTAATTACTTCTTTTGTTTGCGTTCTGAATGAAGCCAACACGTTTCCATTTCTATCTTCAATTCTGCTGATGTAATAAGGTTTTACATTAAATCCTCTGCCAGGAAACATGCTAAACGCTTGCACCATTTCAATCAACGAAAGATCTGCTGAACCCAGCGCGATGGAGGGATAGGGTGGGATGGTATTTACAATTCCACACTCTTTTGCAAAATCAATTGTTTTTTTAACACTGAGTTGATTGATCAGATAAACAGCACCAGGGTTTTTTGAGAATGCAAGGCAAACAGCCATTGGGCCACCTGTTCCATCAATCATTTTTCCACCCATATCGATAGGTCCGTTCGGTAATTCGGTTTCAGGGCGAAATCCATTTTTTACGGCCAATGTATACAGCAATGGTTTGAAGGTTGATCCTACCTGTCTTTTTGTTCTGATATTGACATGGTCAAATTTGAATCGTTTGAAATTACTTCCTCCCACCCATGCTTTTACTTCTCCCGTCAACGGGTCTATAGAAAGCAATCCAATTTGCATGATTTGTTTATGGTAGCGGATAGAATCTATCGGCGACAGTACTGTATCTTTTTCTCTTTTCTCGTTCCAGGCAAATACTTTCATGCTCACCGGCTCGAAGAATGATTTTTTAATTTCTTCTTCTTCCAATCCCTCTTCTTTCATGTTGCGCCATCTGTCTGATTGCTTCATGGCTGCTTCCAATACTGCCTTGCCCTCTTTGCTCTTCCAGGTTGATCCGTCTTTGATATTGTATTGATTGCTGAATACTTTTTGTAGGTTCTGCATGTGTCTGTATACTGCTATTTCAGCATACTCTTGCATTTTTGGGTTGATGGTGGTAAAAATTTTTAATCCATCTCTATACAAATCATAGGGCTCGCCCGTTTTTGGATTTTCATTTTCTTTACACCATTCTTTTAGTTCATCCCGAAGAATTTCCCTGAAATAAGGAGCAATACCTGAATTCTCATCCATTTTTAAATACTTCAATTGGATGGGAGCCATTTTGAGCGACTTGGCTTCCTCCTTGGTAAGGAAGTCGTTGCGTACCATCTGCTCGAGCACTGTATTGCGTCTAGACATTGCAGCTTTTGGATTTCTGCGGGGATTGTATTTGGTTGAACCTTTCAATACACCCACCAAAACTGCTGCTTCTTCTACTGCCAGTTGACCTGGTTCTTTCTGAAAATATGTTTTTGCTGCATTTCTAATGCCATAGGTTTCTTCCCCATAATTCACCATGTTGAGATACAAGGTGATTATTTCTTCCTTGGTAAAATTAATTTCAAGTCGAATGGCGACAATCCACTCTTTTAATTTTTCAATTACTCGCATTACACTCTTTCGGCTTTGTTGCCCCAACAATGCTTTCGCAGTTTGCTGTGTGATGGTGCTTGCACCACCTTCTCTGCCTAGAAAGATGATGGCTCTAACCAAACTTTTAATATCAATTCCGGAGTGCTCGTAAAAACGCTCATCCTCGGTAGCAATCAATGCACGGATTACAAAAGGGGAGATGTCTTGGTATTTTACGTTGATGCGGTCCTTCAGATAAAACTTACCCATCAACGTACCGTCGTCTGCATAAATTTCTGAAGACGACATCATAGAAGGATTTTCAAGTTCCTCAATAGAAGGAAGCTTGCCGAAGAGTCCGATATAAATTAGAAAAATCAATAGAAAAAAAGAGCCCCATGCGTACAAGAAAAACTTCCAAAATAGACGAACTGCCTTGGAGGTTATTGGGGGTTTTTTCTCGTTCACTGCCATGCAGTAAAGCTAATCAAAAGCTGAATTATTCTGAGAAAGAGAACCTTAAAATTTTCCGGGAATCTGTGCCTTGATGAATTCTATATATTTCTTGATTTCTTTGTCTTCCAGCATCTTTTTTAAGTTTCCAGGTGACACAATATAGAATGAATATTTATCTGATGGAAGCCAAGGGAATATTTCTTTCGTTGCAAGAAGTTTTGCTTTTTCCACATATGCAATGGCTTCTGGTGCATCATTGAAGAGGCTTATCAAAATGTAGGGCACATCGCCAATTTTATCGTTTCTAATGACGAAGTTTTTTTGATAATATTTCTCTGCATTGTACTTGGCCAGCGCTCTTTTTGCCTCGTTGATGTAAACAATGTCTACACCGTTCATTATCATCAGCACTCCGTATTGTTCCTTGGGATCAAATTGGTAGACAGATGGAACGGGTATGATTTTTTCGATCGTTGGTTGGAGTTTGGTCGAGTCCCTTTTCAATAGGTTTTTATCATCTCTGACCATTCTTTGAGGAGCAGGATTGGGACGGTCATCGACGATGGCAATTTCCTCGTCTTTTAACCTGGTTACTTTCATTGCCTTCAAAGAAGTTTCGATCGAGTCTCTGTTTCTTAATACCTCAATTAGTGTAGTTGCTTTTGTTGCAAGGGGCGATTTGGAGGCGATTCCTGAAATTTTTGTGAGGGTCGCAATGGCAAGACTGTCTTTCCTTTCCTTGATATAATAAATCGACTCTATGTAGAGTAGCTGAGGCGTCCAATAGTTTTCTCCATGTAGTGAATCAGCTCTCTTTTTATTTGCAATGGCTTTACTGAAATCGCCGCTGATAAATTGATTATAAATTTCGCTGTACGATTTCTCCGCGTCTATTTCTTCTGTATTTTCTTTTTTAACAGACGCTGTGGGGTTTGTTAGAAGCTTGGTCAATTGGCTAGCAGGCGCTAGTTTTGTCAATAACCCTTCATAGTATTTTGATGCTGCAGTACTGTCAAGTTTTTTATAACAATACGCCAAATCAAAGTAGAGTTGGTCCAGATCACTAGAATCTTTTTTTATTTTCAACAATTGATTGTTCCAGAAAACGGATTCTTTGCAATCGTCTAGTTTCTCTTTGTAAATTTTTGCCAGTGTTTTATACGCAGAAATTTTTTTGATATTTGACTGAGCTATCTTTTCAGCAGTTAAAGGCAGGTTCTCTAGTAAGCTTTCAAGGCTGATTTCAGATATACTGGTTTTATCGTTGGGCGTAGTACCCATTTGGTTTTGGCCATTTGGGGGAGTGACTGAACGGGCAGCAACTGCTGCGGTATTACTCCTTCTCCAATTGTCTTCGTTTGCACGATTTCCCCATTTATTTTTAAACGCGATACTTCCTTGCGATTTCAAAGAGGGGTTGTTGAAATACCACTCACCGGATTTTTGCTGTTGTTGAAACAAATCGGTGTTTTCGTCTTGTAGAAGGCTATTTTTTTTGATGCCGACCCCAGTGGTATTCAAATCGTTTTTCAGTCCCTCTTCTTTTCTGAGTTTCTTGATATATTCTTTTAGAAATACTTCTCTTTGCTTTTCAGGCATCACTGCAAGTGCTTGCAGGCTATCTTCTTTATTGATTATTTCAAGTGCATTTGCAAGATCTGTTACGATTGATTTTTTGATTTCAAGTTCTTTTGTAAATCCCTTTTGTGTAGTAGAAGTACTGTCAAAGTATTTTTTCGCCAGCGTATATTTTTTGATTGAAAATGCAAGCTCTGCAATGAGTAAATTGTTTTTCAATTTTAAGTCTGGGTCATTCGAATTGAATTTATTACTAAGAATCAACAGCTCAATTCCATTCAAAATACTGTCCCTGGATAACTCCATTTCTGCAGCTGCAGTGTATATAATTGGTCTGTAGAGGATGTATTTTTCTCGTTTGGTTAGTTTAATAAGCGATGCGACATCTTCTCTTATTTTTTCATTCTTGTTTTTCTTATCAGAGGTCAAGCTGATTTGATAGATATTGGCATATGCTGCCATCACAGGATCGGTGGTCAGTCCGATAGATTTTTCAAACGCATCGTTGGCGGCCTGACTATTACTAGCCTTGGCATAAAGCTGAGCAATTAAAAAATACCTTCGTGCTTTTTCTTGCTTATTCTGGCATACTGGTAGTGCCAACTCCAAAAATTTTGCTGAAGAATCAAATTGTTGCCTTTTGTAAAACCAATAAGACTTCAGCTCATAGAGATAAGGTTGTAATCTTTTTGGAAAATCTATATCTCGAACAATGGTTTCTATCATTCCTCTTGCGTCATCATCGTTATCTTGCTCAATCAATGTTCGAGCAATCCATAAGAGTGTTTCGTTTCGAATAGGTCTGTGTTGCAATGCGCCGGCTTCTTTGGATGAAATCGTATATACGTTGCCTTTGTTATTGATGTTTGATCCGATCGTTTTTTCGTATCCTCTTTCTGATTTATCTTTTGGTTGAAAATTGTAATTGATATATTGAAAGACATCATAGGCTGAATCAAACTTCCTTTGAAAAAAATAGGACTTTCCCATTAGGTAATACAAATCATCCACCCAATCGTTTCTCAAATCATGTAATAAAACGCCATTGTTTACCTTGATTATAACAGAATCCAGCTCCTGCTGTTGCTGGGCCGTAACGTTGAGGTCGTAGTCATAAAACGATAGGAGCGTATTGAAAGTATCTTTATGAGATTCTTTGGCAGCTCTGAGGATTTTTTCAATTTTCTGATTCGAGTTAAAGTAAAAATTATAGTGGGAAAAGGTATTTTCTTTGAATCGTTTAATCGGACCTATTTTTTTATCGGGGGTCAATTCCGAAGGCAGCTTTCGGTTTTCGTAGTTCTTCGGTTTTTTTAAATCAAAGGTGATATTTACCTGAGAGTATAATTGGAAAGATGCAAGTGTACAAAACAACCCTGCAAACAGTTTTGGCAATATTCTACTGATTTTATTTTGATGATACATCCAGTTGGTAAAACTAAGATTTCTGCATCTAATAGAAAAGTGGCAGGTTGGCGAATTAACAGTAACTTTAGATCGATTTCCACCGTCAAAAAATGCTGAATGGCAGAAAACGAGATCAAGCAAAGTAGTTTTAAGCGATTGACCAATAGGTACCGTTTGATCATCATGAACGATCATACGTACGAGGAAGTAGTAACATTTAAATTGACGCGTTTGAGCGTCTATGTATTATCCTGCTTCGTTTTTGTATTATTGGTAGGATTGACCACCGCTTTGATCAGCTTTACACCTCTCAAGTTTTATATACCTGGATACGGTAGTCAAGCCGAACGTACCGAATTGACCAAGCTCAAAATAAAAACCGACTCACTAGAAACATATATAAAAAATCGGGAGGCATATTGGGAGAATGTGCGAAATATCATTTCAGGAAAAGCAGAACTGATGTTGGACACTGCAGTAATTGCAATACCCAATTTAGAGCAAACACCCGAGTAAATTTATTTGTTTTGAAAAACGATTCTTCGCCGACTACTGCTTGGGCTAAATATTTAGGGTTAGGAGGACAAATTTTCGGTTCTACAATTCTGATGCTCGCAGTGGGGTGGAAGTTGGATAAATGGTTGGGTATTACTTCATCTCTTTTTATTTGGGTGCTTCCCTTACTGATGATTATTTTAATTTTGGTAAAAATCGTTCTGGATACAAATAAAAAAACTAAATGATCCCAGTACCTCTGCGCAGTATATTATGGCTCTTTATAGCTGTGAATCTTTTTACTGTTATTTTTTACAGTGGTTTTCGAACCATACATGCCGACCCCGATGTTTTTTTAATCGGTAATCTATATCTGTGTATCATCACCGTTGTTTCTTTTTGGCTGATGACAAAGGGACTTAAATCGAAGTCTACACTCAATTTCACATCATCGGTTTACGGATCTTTTTTATTAAAACTCGTTCTCACTGCACTTCTTGTTGTGGTATATTCTTCATGGAAAGGAAATGCTATAAATAGCAATTCTATACTAGGGTGCATGTTACTTTATTTGATATATATGTTTTTGGAAGTAAAGGGACTCATGTCGGTTCTGCGCAAAGATTAGTATGTCTAAAAAAGAGGTCTCTATATCATCGTTATCTGATTTTTTGCCTCAAGGAACCTTCGAATTAGTCGAGCCATTTCTGCTTCATTACAAAGTTCATCTTACCATTACAAAATCAAGAGCTACTGTATTGGGGGATTATAGAAATGCGATTGAGGGGAAAGCTCACCGCATTTCTGTAAATGGCAACCTAAATCAATATGCATTTTTAATTACCCTGCTACACGAACTTGCGCATTTGATCACCTATGTACGCTTTGGAAACAAGGTTGCATCCCATGGAACAGAATGGAAAGATCAATTTTCGGATTTGCTGAAACATTTTATCCAATCAAATATTTTCCCTCAGGACATCAGGCTTCAAATAGCAGCATCGATGAAAAGTCCTGCTGCGAGTTCATGCGCCGACGATGCATTGATGCGTGTACTTCGAAAATACGATGCTGTCAAAGAAAATCATTTCTTGGTCGAAGAAATTGAGCAGGGACGATGCTTTCAAACAAAAAATGGGAAAGTGTATAAGCGCGAAGAAAAAATTCGAAAAAGAATCAGGGCAATCGAAGTGGATACTGGACGAGTATATTTATTTAGTCCAATATACGAAGTAATGAAGGTGGATTGATTACAGTTGCTTCGTCATCCAAATATCGCATCCATGATGTCCTGTGTCCCCAATGGGTTCGTAGATATATTCAAATCCAAATTTTTCGTACACGCTAATTGCTTTTTTTAATTCTGGCATTGATTCGAGATAAATTCTTTTGAATCCATTTGATGTAGCAAATTCAATTGATTTATTAATAATGGCTGCACCAATACCTTTTCCTCTGGCCTCGGGTAATAAATACATCTTCACCAACTCGCAGGTGTCTTCTGGAAGACCTTTGCTGGGATATATCCCGCCTCCACCTAATATCATATTGTTTTCTTCGGCAATAAAATAAGTGGATTGAGGAGTCTGGAATAATTCATAGAGATGATCGGTAGTTTCGTCGTAATAGACGGTACCACATTTATTTGCATTAAATTCTTCAAGACATTTTCTAATGATCGATGCAATTGCTGCATTGTCCTTTGGTTGTATATTTCGAATGATCATAACTAAAAATCAGCTAATTGGATGATTGTTTCTTTAATACTTTTAATAGTTGGTTCCACCAAGATAGATTTTTTTTCTTTATCCATTATTGATGCTACTTGCGATGGCAATTCTACAGTAGACCTGGTTATTTGTTCTACGACGGATGCAAACTTCACGGGATGCGCTGTGCCTAAAATGATTCCCTTGTCATTCGGATGAGCATGGATCCATGCATCCAAGGATTGATACGCCACTGCTGTATGCGGATCCAATAGATAATGATGTTGATTATATACAGTTGCTATTGTATGTTGAGTTGATATATCATCATACGATACACTGCTGATATGTTTTTTCAATTCTTTGAATTCGTAATTAAACATTTCTAGAATTCTGATAAAATTGCTTGGATCGCCAACATCCATAGCATTGGATATTGTAGCTTGTGAAGGGATTGGTACATAATTTTCTGTTGTGAGGTACCTGGTAAAGACATCGTTCCTGTTACATGCTGCTATGAAGTGCTTGCTTCCCAGTCCAGATAGATTTGCCAATAACCCTGCACAAATATTCCCCAAATTACCACTGGGTACTGCTATAACAGGCGGATTCTGTTCTTTCCATTGCGCCATTGCCAATGCATAATATATCTGTTGAGAAAGCCAGCGTGAGATGTTAATTGAATTGGCTGAAGTAAGAAATAATCTTTCGTTCATTTCTTTGTCTGAAAAAACTTCTTTTACCAATCGTTGACAATCGTCAAAGTCTCCTTTTACTTCTAATGCGTAAATATTGTCTCCGAAGGTAGTGAGCTGTTTTTCTTGTACAGGACTCACTTTTCCTGAAGGGTATAAGATGATCACTTCGGTTCCGACCACACTGTGAAATGCATCTGCAACAGCTCCACCTGTATCTCCACTCGTTGCAACAAGTACTGTAATTTTTTTACCAATCGATGAGGCAAAATGACCAAGGCATCTGCTTAAGAAACGAGCTCCTAAATCTTTAAAAGCAAGGGTTGGACCATGAAATAATTCCAGACAAAAAATAGTATCGTTGATTTGCTTTAAAGGAATATCAAATGATAATGTGTCTTCTATAATTTTAAGCAGATCATATTTTTGAATTGATTCACCTACATACGGAGCTAATATTTCATAACCAATTTCTGCTTTTGATAGTTGGCGAATATTTTTTATAAATGTTTCATTCCATCGTGGAATTTCAACAGGGAAGTACAGTCCCTTGTCTGGAGCTTGTCCTGCAATAGTTGCTTCTTTAAAATTTGCTTTATGCGATTTATTAGCAGTGCTGTAATAATACATATTCTATTCAATAATTTTTATTCCCTCAGTATTGAGTTTTGTTACGTATGTTTTAAAATCAATTCCAATTTTAGTGTAAACACCTTTCATTTCTTGTTCAACTGCTTTAGCAGTCTCGATATCTTTATTGAGCATAAAAATAGATGGGCCGCTACCTGAAATTCCTCCCCCTAAGGCGCCTGCAGATTTTGATCTGAATTTCACTTCATCAAAACCCGGGATCAGTATACTTCTCACAGGTTCAATGATGGCATCTTCTAAGGATCTACCAATCAATGCATGATCGCCTTTCATAAAACCTGCAACCAAGCCTGCAATATTGCCCCATTGCTTGATGGCCATTTTCAACTGGACTTCCTTTTTTAAAATTTGCCTTGCGTCAGATGTTTTTACTTCAATTTGGGGATGAACAATTGTAATATGTAAATCCGGTGCATCCAGTTTTACAATGTCCAGCGGCATGATTGATCTGATCAATGTTACACCTCCCAGTAAACAGGGTGTGATATTATCCGCATGTTTTACTCCACTTGCAACTTTTTCACCAAACATGGCAAATTTTACCAAGTCTTCGTTTGAGAAATCGTGATCCAATAACTTGCTCGCGGCCATCACTGCACCTGCCGCACTTGCGGCGCTGGAGCCCAATCCACTTCCAGGTTTGATCCGCTTTTCAACGGTAAGTTTTAATCCAGGAGCATTTTTTACATCATCTAGTAAGGCAAGTAATGCAGCACCTGCAACATTGTCTTCGGGAATGGTAGGGAGTTGATAATTGTCGGTATGGATAATTTCCAGCCCCGGTTTCTCAACTACCTCCAGTGTCATGATATCATAAGGTTCCTCCAGTGCCAGACCCAAAATATCAAATCCACATACCAGGTTGGCGATGGTAGCAGGAGATTTTATTTGAATTATATTTCTCATGATCAATTATTGATAGTTCTTAAAATATCTGCAAATACTCCGCTGGCGGTAACTTCAGCGCCGGCGCCTGCTCCTTTTATCACAAGCGGTTGTTGCTGATAGCGATTGGTATAAAACAGTACTATATTGTCTTTCCCGTAGAGATGATACATTTCGCTGTCTGATTTCACCTGATGCAAGCCAACGGATGCTATACCATTTTCAAAGTGTGCAACGAATTTCAATTTAGCATCATTGTTTCTTGCTTCCCTTAAGAGTGACTTGAAATGATCCTCTTGTTGAAGCATTTCGTTGTAAAAATCTTCGACTGATCCTTGCATACAACTTTCTGGCAAGAAGGAATGGCAAGTAAGATCCTCCATTGCAACCACATTACCTGCTTCTCTTGCAAGAATCAATATTTTTCGCATCACATCTCTTCCGCTCAAATCAAGTCGAGGATCTGGTTCTGTATAGCCTTCCATTTGCGCTTCTCTGACTACTTCTGAAAATGGCTTGTTTCCATCGTACTGATTGAAAACATAATTGAGGGTGCCGCTCAATACTGCCTGAATTTTTTGAATTTGATCTCCGCTTTTGGCTAAATCATTCAGTGTTCCAATAATGGGCAGTGCAGCACCCACATTGGTTTCAAACAAGAATTTGCAATTGTATTTTGCTGCAAGATCTTTTAGTTCCTTGTACTTTTTATAGGTGCCGGATGCCGCTATTTTGTTACAGGCAACAACCGACATTGATTTTCTCAACAGACTGGCATAGATGGTTGGAACATTTTCGTTGGCGGTGATATCTACTAATACAGAATTTCGAAGGTTTAGTCGAATGATTTCGTCGGCAAAAAGTTCAAGATTTGCGGATTGTCCACTTTGTAGTGATTCATCCCAGTTAGAAATTGCTATACCAGATGGTTCTATTAGCATTTTTCGACTGTTACACAATCCCACTATGTTTAATTTGATGTTATGATCACTTTTGATCGACTCCATTTGTTGGCTAATTTGACCGATTAATTTTTTCCCAACATTTCCCGTACCGACAATAAATAGATTGATTTCTTTTTTACTGTACTCAAAAAACGCTTCGTGAAGCACATTTAGGGCTTTGGGTTTGTCGACAGATTTGATAACGGCTGATATATTTTTTTCATTCGATCCTTGTGCAATCGCTAAAACATTTATGCCGTTTCTTCCCAAGGCGCTGAACATCCTACCGCTGATACCAGGGTGACTTCTCATATTTTCTCCAACCAATGCTATTATCGAGGTATCTGCGATTTGATAAACTTTCTGCAGCACGCCAGAAGAAATTTCTTGGTGGAATAATTCGTTTAAAAAATTACTGGCTTTTTCGGAGTGTTCTGATTTTACAGCAACACAGATTGAATGCTCCGAAGCACCTTGTGAAATCAGAATAATATTGATGCCGGCATCGTGTAATCCACCAAATACTCTTTTTGCAAATCCCGGAACTCCAACCATACCTGTTCCTTCTATATTGATCAATGAAATACGATCTAGAATTGAAATACCTGTTATCATCCCTTTTTTTGGAAGAGGTTGATGGCTAATGGTTGTAGTAGATTGATATTTGCTGATGTTTACTAATCGTATGACAATACCTTTTTGAATCAATAGTCCCAATGCGAGTGGATGGATTACATTTTGATCGTAATTGGAAAGCTCAATGGCTTCTTCGTAGCTAAGATCAAGGATGCGTTTGGCATTTTGAACGATCGATGGATCGGCAGTGTAATACGGATATTCCTTGATCCAACACTCCATGGCTGTTACATTGTTCTCTATGGCAATGATCGCTGTTGCATAATCTCCCCGCAATTTTCCGTCTTCAATGCATCTCGCAACAGAAGGTATCTGTTCAACAGGTTGTATATGCATGTTTTTTTGATCACCCCTTCCTGCATAGGAAATATTTTTGTTTTGATGTCTGTAAGCTGAATAAAAAATAAAAGCACTGATGATAGAGGGAAGTACTCTGATTTCATCCAGTGTTTTTTGTGGTAATTCACCCAGTAATTGTATTCCTTTGCAGAGGTCTTCGAATTCATTGAAGCGTTGCTTGACAAAGCTGAGAACACTACTTTGATCTGTAACCGGTATGCTGTTTCTTACCAGTTGCAAATATTCGGTCTCAATGAGTGTTATACTTTCTGAACAATCAATCGATTGATTGATTGCATTCTTTGCAATTGTTTCAAATTTAATTTCAATCTCCTCATTGCCCGTAACAACAATTTTTAATGCTTCTTGATCGTGGTTGTTCAGTAATTGAATTACATGATTGATATCTTCTGTACTTGAAAGCAGACGGCCTTCAATCTTTATAAGTTTCATAAATAGTAGTGTAAAAAAATAAAATAGGAGAACTTCCTTAAACAGCAAACGCCCAATGGTAATATGAAATGTACAACCCCTAAAGGGTTGTAGTAGTGGTTGTAGTTGTGAACACAGTTATGCCTGCACAGGTATGCAAAGAGGCAGAAGAGAATATGTGATGTACTGTTTTCATTTAACCTGATGCAAATTTAAGTAAATATCCCGAATTGTTGATTTTTATTTAAATTTATGATTCGATTGCCTCCATTTTCCTAATAAAATATACGTATGAGTAGCTTTTCATCTAATGAATTGGCAAAGTTTACGAACGAAGTAGGCATTCGTTACCAGTTATACAACAGTCTTTTTACTTCCCTTCCTTTTCATAGAATTGAAAAGACGGGTATTTTGCTATCACTTTTGCAATCCAACTGCGAAGAGGGGTTTAAAAAGAAGATGAATCCCTCTCAAATACTAGAGGAATTCTTTTCCCGCCATACTACCTATACCAATGAACAGCAACAACTCGATGTGCTGTTTCGTTTTGTGCAATATGTTGAGCGTCAGGTTGTATTGTTTGATGCATTGGAAGATGCCGCTTTTCCGAAATTAAACGACATGCAAGGTATTGGAACCCTAAAGCATCTTGAAACAGAGGTTCATCAAACAAAGCGATTCAACCAGCTCCAAAAAAAATTGAAAGACTTCTGTGTTCGCTTGGTGCTTACTGCTCATCCAACGCAATTTTATCCGGACTCTGTATTGGGTATCATCAATGATCTTTCTAAGGCTATAGCTGAGAATAATCTTAATCAGATCAATATCTATTTACAGCAATTAGGTAAAACAGCTTTTTTCAAAAAGCAAAAGCCAACACCTTACGATGAAGCAGTCAGCTTGATATGGTACCTAGAAAATGTATTTTATCCGGCAAGCGGTAGAATCGCCAATACCTTGCGAGCTCAATTCCCCGATCAGTACGATCCTGAAAACAATGTTATCCGAATGGGATTCTGGCCTGGTGGAGATCGAGACGGTAATCCATTTGTTACAAGTGAAATAACTGCAAAAGTTGCACAGGCTCTCCGCGGCAGCATCATCAAATGTTATTATCTAGATATCAGAAAACTAAAACGCAGACTAACATTTGAAGGGGTCGACACAAAGTTACTCGACCTGGAAAACAAGCTGTATAATAATATTTTTATTCCGGGATATACAACAGATATAACCAAAGAAGAGATCCTTGAAACCTTACATGCCATTCGTGAAATTATTCTTTTTAATCACAATGGACTCTTTTTGAAAATGGTAGATGGACTCATCAACCGGGTTCATTTGTTCGGATTGTATTTTGCATCATTGGATATTCGCCAGGATAGCTCTGTTCACACAAAAGTGCTCTCAGAAATATGTAATATTCTCGGTGCTGGTAATTACGATGATATGAACGATGAAGCAAAGATCAACTGGCTTTCTTCTATTCATACACCGTTGCAGCAAATTGAGTCTGCCTCACCTATTGTGAAGGATACTATTGAATCCGTAAAAACTATTAAAAAGATACAAGTTGAAAACGGCAGGCCTGGAAGTGAGCGATATATCATAAGCCAATGCAACAGTGCTGTAGATATTCTTGAAGTCTTTGCACTCTTTGTGCTGAGTGGATGGAAACGTGATGCTATTTCGGTAGATATTATACCACTGTTTGAAACAATTGATGATTTACGTAATGCTGCTGCCGTTATGCAGGCGCTATATTCTTTCCCTCTTTACAGCGATCATTTAAAACGAAGAGGAAATAAACAAACCGTAATGCTTGGCTTCAGCGATGGCACAAAAGACGGAGGCTATCTAATGGCTAATTACAGCATCTTTAAAGCCAAGAAGGAGCTTACATCCATCTCTGCAAAATTTGGTGTAGAAGTGGTCTTCTTTGACGGCAGGGGAGGTCCACCTGCACGTGGCGGTGGCAAAACGCATAAGTTCTATGCATCTATGGGAAGTGATATTGCGAATAAAGAAATTGAATTAACAGTACAGGGGCAAACCGTAAGTTCAAACTTTGGAACCATTGATGCAGCGCAATTCAATATCGAGCAATTGATTCATGCGGGACTCGGAAATGAATTATTTTCTGATGGCTTGAGTACATTCAGTCAGCAAGAACAGGAACTGATTCAACATCTCTCTGAAGAATCGTTCAGGTCCTACGCGAAACTAAAATCAAATCCATATTTCCTTGATTATCTCTACCATGCTAGTCCACTTCGCTTCTATGCTGAAACCAATATCGGCAGCAGGCCGGCAAAGAGGGGAGCATCCTCTAAGTTGAGCCTGCAGGATCTTCGTGCCATCCCATTTGTAGGTGCATGGAGTCAAATGAAACAAAATGTAACGGGATATTATGGAGTTGGAACTGCGTTGAAAATAATGGAGGAGCGAGGGATGTTTCAAGATTTGAAAAATTTATACCAACGATCTTCGTTTTTCAAGACATTGATGGACAATTGCGAGATGGCAATGAAAAAATGTTTCTTTCCGCTCACTGCATTTCTATCCGATCATCCACGGTATGGAGAATTATGGAGAGACATGGAAGAGGAATTTGAGCTCACAAAAAAATATATTTTACTTCTTTCTGGTAAAACAGAATTGATGGCAGATTATCCTATTGAACAGATTTCAATTCAGACAAGGGAAAGGATCGTGCTTCCTATTGCTACTATTCAGCAATTTGCCATTACAAAAGTGAGAGAGATGGAGGAGAAAAATATTCCTTCTCCGCACCGAACTAGCTACGAGAAATTGGTCATGCGTTGCTCGTTTGGTATTATCAATGCAGGAAGAAACTCCGCCTAGTTTTGCATTGCCGCTTTTTTCATTTCCGCTGCCTTGGTTTTACCAAGGTATTCCTCGATCAAATTATGAATAAGATAGATAATGGGTGTGCAAAGTATGGCGATGCAAAATTTATATACATACCCCGTTAATGCAATTGCCGTTACTCTTGGAAACGAAAATCCAAGAGAAAAGTAGAGGTAGATATAAGAAACACATATTGTATCCAAGAGTTGAGAAACCAATGTAGAAAAGGTTGCTCGCATCCAAATTCCTTTTTCGCCCGTCAATCGTTTGATTTGTTTAAACACAGTTGCGTCGGCCATTTGACCAATTAAAAACGCGGTGAGTGACGCAAAAATAATATTCATTCCTTGCCCCAGTACCTGTGCAAATGCAGCCTGCATGTTGGGTACTCCGTTGTTTTTTTGAGATCCTATCCAAAAATTATCGGGGGCCAAATGAATAGCGCCATAAAAAACGATGAAGGCAAAGGCAATGATTACTGTTGTGAGGAGAGATAAAAATCTAACTCCCTTTACACCATAATATTCATTGATAATATCGGTCATAATAAACACCACCGGCCAAATCAATACGCCTACTGTCAATGTAAAACCCAATCCGGATTCACCGAATAGCGTCATGTTCGCTGGAGCAATTTGGAGAGTCTTCTCCAATGAAAACAATTTTACTCCAATAACCTCCGCGATGATGGTATTGGCAATAAAAAAGCCTCCTAAAATCAAAAAGAGGCGAGTGGGTTTGTCTTTGATGATGTAGTGAATCATGGTACTGCTTGTTTACCTAAGGTACTACTATTTATTATTTATCATTTTATATAAACAATCTAATCAGGATCTTCATTTCTTGTTACCTTTGAAAAAAACCTGGTATGAAAATTTTTGTTGCTGGCTTACCTTATGACCTGGACGATGCTGAGTTGGAGGAAATCTTTGAAAAATTCGGAAAAGTAGATTCCGCTAAAGTAGCCATGGATAAAGTGACAGGCAAAAGCCGTGGATTTGGATTTGTTGAAATGCCGGTTGAACAGGAAGCAAAGGATGCCATCGAAAATCTAAACGATATTTCATTAGGAAAAAAACCTATGGTTGTTAAAGCTGCAGAAGAAAGACAACCAGGCGCAAGTCCATCAAATTTCAATAGACGTCCAGGTGGATTTCAAAACGACCGAGGTCCTCGGCGGTATTAATGTAAGTGGCTAGAAGAAGCTAAATGGATGTCCTCTATAGGTTCTAATGCCATTCAATGGCTTATTAACATCTGGATTCTTGATTGAAATATCCAAATTTATATTTCCGTTTCGATCAACCTCAGTGAAGCGAACACTTGGTATACCCTGATCTGTTGCGACAGTACTATTATTATTCTCCTTTAGGATTAGTCCGTAGCAAATGAACATATTGTTAGGTGTAATATAATCAACATTGCTCAGTGCAGCTGTGAAGTTTTCGCTTCCATATTGCTTTCCAAATTCAAACGATTGAGAAACTGTTCTGTTGTTGGGGTCTACTGAAAATTCAACCAACCTCGTATATGAATCTTTGGGATCCATTGGGTTAGCATAGTCTCTGAAATTTCCGTTATCAAAAACTATCAATTGATTATGGTTCATGGGGTTGATTCTCACGGAATGCATCCCGTAGGCATATTCAAAAGGCTTTCCAATCGGATCCAAGAGCAAAGATTGAAAACCTTGTTTCCAGCCAAAGGGATCAGAGATCATCCACATTAACTTTTTTGTTGTCAGACTAATTTTGGCTATTGTACTTTGACTCCTTCCGGATATGATGATGGAATGATCAATCTTGTCGTAACAAATGCTGTTGTTATGAAACCAATCGGCCTTGCCCATATCTGGTAGCTGTTGACGTTCGGGGTCAAGAATAGTGTACAAGTCAATTGTGTTGATAACCTTGCCAGTTTTATAATCAATCTCATAAATCTTGTCCTCTACCGTACCCTGTATGCTTTCGTCTTCACCTGTAAAAATTATATTCCCATTGGGTAATAGATCAAAGTCGTGGTGACAGTTTGATGGTGGAGGAGTAACATTATAATAATTACCTACCATATCGATCTCAAAGAAATTTCCTATTCTGTTGCAATATAAATAATGGCCGTTTGGAAGTAATTTGATATCAAGTACAAACGTCAGGTTCAAAAAGCCCCTGATTTTTCCATACCTGTCAATGATAACGGGCGCACCTCCACCTTCGGGATTTTTGAATGGCCCATCCTGTGTTTTAAATGGACAAAACACAACAAAATTTACCTTGGAGTTGGTTTTATTGAGTGAATTTACTTTAATCGTATTTTGATTGATTACAAAGCTTGGTAAGGAAGAAGTTGATATATAGACTGTAGTATCTTTCTTACTTCCTTCGGAATTTTTTAGAGTAAAAGTGACTTCGTTCTTGAAGTTTGGATAAAGTGCAAAAATTTTGTCTGATCCGCTGTTTTTCAAGGTGTCATTGGAGTGCATGAAATCTTCTCCATCCTGTCCCTTGATTTTATAAGAGAAACTTACTTTTTGGTCAGATTCGTAGTTGGCAATTCCTGCAAGGGGTGTAATTCCATTAGGATCTATATTGATTTCCAGCTTTTTGAATTGAGGAGTTGGATATTGAAGACTTGTGAAATTTAAGCTCAATTGTGCTCTGGATCCATCGATACCTTCCAACAAGAAGGCTCTGGATTTAGCTGGAGCAACTAGGGTGTAATATCCGTTAGCACCCTCGGTATCCTTGATCAGGTTGTTATTATTTAGGTAGAGTCCTTTTATATTCTTGCCATATAACTTAAATGAAAAATTGCCAAGAGTATCTATGAAAGGCATAACGCCCTCATTTCTAACCATGAATATGATGGCATTTTCCTCGACCGAAAACTTCGTATTTGGATAATTAGTAAAAGAAATACTATCAATGATGATCTTATTGGCATTTACATTGATGTCATTTTTCCTACAGGAATTTATTGAGACGAAGACAACAACTAGCAAAAGGAGCGAAGTTGGCAGTTTTGATTTAAGCGTCAAAGGGAGCGTGTTTTATATGTTAGACGCAAATCTATCCAATAGGTTTAATAAAAAAAGGAATGGGGGGGGGTATATTTTTCTATAAATTTCCTTTTTTTAATTCTTCCACTGCATGATTCGCAGCCCTGGCAGTGATTGCCATGAAAGTAAGTGATGGATTCTGAGTGCTGGTCGAAACCATGCTGGCTCCATCCGTTACAAATACATTCTTACAATGATGCATTGCATTCCATTTGTCCAATAAAGAAGTTTTCGGATCATGCCCCATGCGTACGCCACCCATTTCATGAATGTCCAATCCTGGTGCCTGATGACTGTCTTTTTGTTTGATGTCTTTACAGCCTGCTACTTCCAGCATTTCTACTGCAACACTCAAGAAATCGTCTTTTAATTTCACATCATTCTCGTCGTAATCGATGGAGGTAATCAATTGCGGTATTCCCCATCTGTCTTTTAAATCCTTGCTTAACCTCACGTGATTGCTTTCTTTGGGAATCGTTTCACCCTGCATCATCATACTCACACGCCATTCTCCGGGCTCTGTATAGCTATTCTTTAGCTCCTCGCCAATGTTATCGCTCCAGCCTCTTCCTCTGCTTGCTCCAAAAAATACCATATAGCCTCTAAGAAAATCCATTTCTTGTTTATGAACATTACGGAAATTTGGCATCATCGGCTGTGTGGGTCTTCTGCCGTAATAGTATTTATCATCCGGGCCATCGTACGACGCGCTTACTGTTCCTCTATAGTTATGAAAGGCAATGTATTTACCCAATAAACCATTGTCGTTACCCAGTCCATCTGGAAATCTATTGGAGGTAGAGTTTAGTAAAATCAAATTTGTATTCAGACAGGCAGCATTGACAAAAATTATTTTTGCATAATATTCTTCCGTCTTTCCAGTAATGGCATCTATAATCTTAACACCCTTGGCTTTTCCAAGTTTTTCGTCGTATAAAACAGAATGGACAACTGCATCTGTTCTCAAGCTGAGGTTGCCCGTTTTTGCTGCCCAAGGAATCGTAGATGAATTGGAACTGTAGTATCCTCCAAATGGACACCCACGCTCACATAAACTTCTCGCCTGGCATTGTCCTCTTCCTTGCTCAAGATGAATTGGATTGGGTTTGGTAAGATGTGCGCACCTTCCCTGAACTACTTTTCTGTCTTTATAATGAGCGTTTATTTTTTGTTGGATTTCAGATTCTACGCAAGTCATTTCCCACGCAGGTAAAAAATCTCCATCCGGTAAGGTATCCAGTCCATCATTGTTTCCGCTGATGCCAGCAAATTTTTCTACATAAGAATACCAGGGTGCAAGGTCGTCGTATCGTATCGGCCAGTCGATTGCAAATCCATCTCTTGCCGGACCTTCAAAATCATACTTGCTCCAACGTTGAGTTTGTCTGGCCCATAAGAGTGATTTTCCTCCAACTTGGTAACCTCTGATCCAATCGTAGGGTTTCTCTTGTATATACGGATGAACAGCATCTTTTACAAAGAAATGTTCTGTTGCTTCGCTGAAGGCATAACATTTTGAAGCAATAGGATTTTCTTCAATTATTTTTCTGGGCATTTTCAAGTGATGCGGAAATTCCCATGGATGTTTTGTAGCGGTGGGATAGTCTTTTAGATGAACAACGTCTTTTCCTCTTTCAATTACGAGTGTTTTTAAACCATTCTCACACAATTCTTTTGCAGCCCATCCTCCACTCATACCAGATCCGATCACAATGGCATCGAAGGTGTTCGTTTTAACGGCTCGGATGTTGAGATTCGGTGCTCCGGTTTCGTTGTTCATACAGCAAAATTTGTTCAATGAATGTACGTAGAATTATCAACCTTACAAGTTGTATACAATCGCAATATTGAGTAAATTCGCACTCCCTTGGGGAATTAGCTCAGTTGGTAGAGCGCTTGCATGGCATGCAAGAGGTCAGCGGTTCGAACCCGCTATTCTCCACTTTTATCTTTCTTTTTCGTTTTCCTTACACCAAATATCTTTACTGAAAATATTCTAAATGCAACGCACTGTACTGAGCGATAATTTATCTGTTTCAAAAGTAGTCATCGGTCTCTGGCAAATCGCTGATCTGGAGCGAAACGGGAAAAAAGTAGATCCCATCGCAACCGCAAAGGCAATGCACGAATATTATGAAAACGGATTCACCACCTTCGATATGGCAGACCATTATGGATCTGCTGAAGAAGTAGCTGGAGTCTTCAAAAAAAAATACGGACTCACCGATATCCAATTGCTTACCAAATGGGTTCCATCACCTGGACCTCTCTCGGCAAAAACAATTGAGGAAGCAGTGAAAAAAGCTCTTCATCGTTTACAATCTGATCAACTTCAATTATTGCAATTTCATGCCTGGAATTACGCAGATCCAAGTTGGATGGATGCCCTTATGGGATTGCAAAAACTAAAAGAACAAGGACTGGTTGCAAATATTGGATTGACCAATTTTAATGAAGCTCATTTGAATATGGTACTTCAAACTGGAATTCCAGTTGTCAGTAATCAAGTTTGTTATTCATTGCTCGATCAACGTGCTGCCCATGAAATGACTACAACTTGCGTAAAAAACAATATCAAACTTTTGGCATTTGGAACAGTAGGGGGTGGATTTTTCAGTGAGAAATGGTTGAATACGCCTGAACCAATACTAGATGAAAACCTTACTTGGTCTCAAATGAAGTACAAACGATATATTGATACTGCAGGTGGGTGGAGCTGGTTCCAGGAATTATTGAAAACACTCAATACAATCGCAGCAGATCATAAAGTATCAATCGCTACAATCGCCAGTAGTTATATCGTTCATCAACCTACAGTAGGGGCCGTGATCATTGGATCACGAATGGGAGTGACTTCACATATCCAAGAAAATAAAAAACTAACGGATATCAACTTGTCGGTGGATGAAATAACCCGCATTCAAAAAATATTAGCGCAAGGGAAAATGATTCCGGGCGACTGTGGAGATGAATACCGTACTCCTCCATTCTTGACAGCTAGTGGCGATTTAAGCCATCATTTAAATGAGATGCCTTCACCCTATCCAACTATCACTGATCATACCGGAAAAATAAAAGCATTATCAGGAACAAGTTGGGAATCCATGGCAGGCTATAGTCGCGCTGTGAGAAAAGGAAATCGCATTTTGGTTTCCGGAACCACTGCTACACATGGTTCTCAATTAATTGGAGGAAGCGACCCTGCTGCTCAAACACATTTCATTTTTGATAAGATTGAAGGGGCAATTCAATCGCTGGGCGGAAACTTAAATCAAGTGGTAAGAACCCGTGTGTTTGTAAAAGACATTAACCAATGGGAACCAATTGCAAGAGCCCATGGACAACGTTTTGGTAATATCCAACCCGCTAATACCATGGTGCAGGCAAATCTTATAGGCGATGAATATTTAGTGGAGATCGAGGCAGAGGCAATGATTGATTAGATCCCAATCGTTTTTATTCTTTCTCAGGATGTTGGATTGATGCTGCAAGAGTTTTTCCGAATGCTCTAGAGCTTGCAGGGCCATTACCAGTTACTATTAACCCATCTTTTGTAACAGCTTCAGCGGTATAAATGGCACCACCAGATTTTAATTGTTCTGCTCCGTCTGCGAACACAGTTGCTTTTTTATCTTTTAATATGCCTGCATTTGCTAAAATAGTAGGAGCAATACAAATAGCACCAACGATTTTTCCATCAGCATACATCTCCCAGGCTATATCATGCGCTTTGCGGTCATTAAAGTATACCTCACTTCCTGCCCCACCTATGAAGGCAACGGCCTCATAATCCTTCGTTTGAATATCTTCAATAGAAATAGTTGCCTCGGCTTTACCACCCAATTTGCCAATACACGTTCCCTTTTGTTTACTTGCAATTACCGTGGCTAATCCTGCATTCTCCAATTCTTCTTTGGTCTCGAACAATTCCTCGTCTCTAAATTGATTTGGTGCAATGATCAATAGTACTGGTTTCATATGATTATAAAGCTCAATAAATTTTGTAATTATAAAACTGCGCAAATGCAGATTATAAAAATCCAAGCTCTAACTTGGCTTCTTCGCTCATCATGTCTTTGGTCCATGTAGGCGTCCAAGTAATTTCTACAAATACATCGTTGATGCCTTCCACTTCTCTGATCTTTTGATCCACCTCATGCGGTAATGTTTGTGCAGCAGGACAACTTGGAGCAGTAAGCGTCATTATCACTTGCACATTATTAATAGGAACAATATTCACTTCGTAGATCAGTCCCAGTTCCCATATATTCACAGGAAGCTCAGGATCAAAAACGGTTTTGATCTTTTCAATTACCTCTTGCTTTAATTGCTCTTCTGTTTTCATTTTTATTAGTTAACTGTTAACTGTTAACCGTCAACCGTGAACTGTATTCCCTTCTCCCTCATCCCTTTATTAAATAAACTCCAGCATCCAACTTCATTTGTTTGATCATGGCCCTAAGTCCATTTGATCTTGTTTGGGCCAGATGCGAACTCAATCCTACTGCATCAATAAATCCCAAGGGGGCATCGATGATTTCTTGCGGAGTATGTCCACTTAATACTTGAATCATCAAACTTACCAATCCTTTTACAATTACCGCGTCGCTGTCTCCTTCAAAATAAACAATACCGTCTTTCAAGAAGGAATGAATCCAGACGCTCGACTGACACCCTTTTATTTTGTACTCTTCCGTTTTAAATTGATCGTTTAGCGGTGCTAATTTTTTTCCAATGTCAATGATGTATTCGTATTTCTCCTCCCATGTTTCAAACAGAGAAAAATCTTCTATGATAGATTGCTCAATCGATGATATGGAGGGAGCTACTGCCATTTATTTCAACATCTTGATGGATTTGTTCAAGGCGGTTATAAGTATATCAATTTCTTCCTTTGTGTTATAAGCTGCAAACGAAACCCTTGTTGTACCTACAACTCCAAGGCATTTCATCAAGGGTTGCGCGCAATGATGACCGGTTCTTACCGCAATACCCTGGTTGTCTAGCAAAATCGCAAGATCTTGTGGATGTACTCCATCTATCACAAACGAAACTACACTTACCTTGTGTTGAACATCACCTTTGATATGCAATTCAGGGATGTCTTTCAATTTTGCCGTAGCATATTCCAATAATTCGTCTTCGTGCTTCCTGATTTCAGATTTTCCAATGTTCTGAATAAAGTCAATACCCGACTTCAAGGCAATAACATCTGCAATATTGGGAGTGCCCGCTTCAAATTTGAAGGGGAGCTCATTGAAGGTGGATTTTTCAAAACTCACTTCTTTGATCATTTCACCGCCTCCTTGATAAGGAGGCATTGCTTCCAGCAATTCTTTTTTCCCGTATAAAATTCCAACACCTGTTGGTCCGTATATTTTGTGTCCCGAGAAAACAAAAAAATCGCAGTCCAGCGCTTGCACATCAATGTCCAGATGAACGGCAGATTGTGCGCCATCGATCAAGACCATTGCACCTTGTTGATGAGAAAGTCGTATGATTTCTTCCACCGGGTTGATTACACCCAATGCATTGGAAGCATGCACAACAGCAACCATCTTCGTTTTAGGAGATAGTAGTTGTTGAAATGCATTCATATCTATTCTGCCTTTTGCGTCTATTGGTATTACCTTTATGGCTGCTCCCTTTTTTTCTGCAATCAATTGCCAGGGAACAATATTTGCATGATGCTCTAATGAACTTATGATGATTTCATCACCTTGCTGTAGGAATGTATTGCCCCAGGAATGTGCAATAAGGTTGATGCTTTCTGTAGTGCCTTTTGTAAAAATAATTTCTTCGTGATTTTCCGCGTGTATGAATTGCTGTACTGCAACACGAGAGGCCTCGAAAGCTGCTGTAGCCTCGTCTGCAAGCGTATGCAAGCCACGATGAATATTTGAGTTGTAGTGAGAATAGTAATGGGTCAATGCCTCAATTACCGCAGTAGGTTTTTGTGAAGTAGCAGCATTGTCAAAATATACCAAGTTCTTTCCTTTCACTTTTCTATGCAGAATAGGAAATTCAGCTCTAATTGCTTGAACATTGTATGGTATAGTTGACGGCATGATTATGATTCAAATGAAAGTCTCTCTGAAATCAAGCCCTCCACATAATTTTTTATCGGTTCGTTTTGAATTTGGCCAAGGATATCGCTGGCAAATGCATGCAGCAATAATGCTTTTGCATTTTTTTCAGAAATACCTCTTGCTCTCAGATAGAACAAGGCGTCTTCGTCCAGTTTTCCGATAGTACATCCATGAGAACATTTTACATCGTCTGCAAAAATTTCAAGTTGTGGCTTGGTGTTAGCAGAGGATTGCTCTCCCATTAAGATATTTTTATTGGACTGATAAGCGTTTGTTTTTTGTGCATCTTTTCTCACAAAAATTTTTCCGTTGAACACACCAGTAGATTGTTCGTCCATGATGCCTTTGTATAATTCATTGCTTTCGCAATGGGGCATTTTGTTGTCTACAATTGTATGATTGTCTGCTAAAGTTGTTCCCTTCAACAAATACAATCCATACATATGGCTTTCTGCGTGCTCATCCTCCATCACCATGTTCAGGTTATTTCTCACTACGCCACCGTCTAGTGTAAGCGTAACGGCATGGGTGTTGGATTTTTCCAACTGCCGAACATGGGTAGTACCCGTATGATTGGATTTCTTTCCTTCGTTTTGAAGTTTGATGTAATGGGTGATGGAATCTCTTCCTGTACAAATTTCCACTACTTCATTTGTCAAGCTTTCTCCTCCACCAATATGAATGTATGTTTCGATGATGCTTGCTTGCGCATTTGCTTCAATAGATGCAAGTATTCTGGGCTGAGAAAATCTGAATCCGTTGGAACTGTCCGAGAAATGATAAATGATCAACGGTTGATTGAGAACTTTATTTTTCTTTACTTTAATAAATACACCGCCGGCAGCAAAAGATGCATTCAGCGCATTGATGCCATCAGGATGATACCCCTGACTATGCCCTAAGTTGGTTTCAACAAATTCGGCATCTTCATCGCCTGCTGCTATCTCAAGTGACTTAATAATGAGTGAATCCTTCTCGTGGATAATGGATTGATCAATTTGAAAACGTCCGTTAAAAAATACAATTCGATTGAAATTCTCCGTTCCTGGAATGGCATATTTCTCAATCAGTTGATCGTTGAAATGGGATTCCTCAGTGGAGATTTGCATTTCATCTTTGAATATATTTTTTATTTGGGCGTACTTCCATTCTTCGTGCTTCAACGAAGGAATGCCCCAACCAGAAAAGGACTTCCAATTCTCTTGCTGAAACGCGGAGAGGTTTTTGGCATTGCTTTCCTGTTGATGGTATGCCTTCTTTAAATTACTGTTCACTTCCATGCTTCAAATCTTTTACGCAATTGCTTGATCAACTTCTTCTTTGATAAAATCGTATCCTCTTTCTTCCAATTCCAGTGCCAATTCCTTGGTACCGGATTTCACAATTCTTCCTTTGTACAATACGTGCACAAAATCTGGTACAATGTATTCGAGCAATCGCTGGTAGTGTGTAACAACCAAGAAAGCATTGTCTTTGGACCTCAATTCGTTTACACCGTTTGCCACGATACGTAATGCATCAATATCCAAACCAGAATCTGTTTCGTCCAATATTGCCAATTTTGGTTCCAACATGGCCATTTGAAAAATTTCGTTTCTCTTCTTCTCTCCACCAGAAAATCCTTCGTTGAGTGAACGAGATAGCAAGGATTGATCTATCTGCACCAACTTCATTTTTTCTTTCATCAATTTCAAGAACTGTGCAGCATCCAATGGATCCAATCCAAGGTATTTTCTTTTTTCATTCAGGGCAGTCTTCATGAAATTGGTGGTGCTCACACCTGGAATCTCAACGGGGTATTGAAATGCTAAAAACAAACCTTCTTTGGCCCTGTCTTCTGGAGAGAGTTCCAACAGGTCTTTTCCAAGGAAATCGACCGATCCGCCGGTTACCTCGTAATCCGCTCTTCCTGCGAGCACTGAGGCCAGGGTGCTTTTACCAGAGCCATTGGGCCCCATGATGGCATGTACTTCACCTGGCTTGATGGTGAGGTTGATGCCTTTTAAAATTTCTTTCTCTTCGATGCGGGCTTGCAGATTTTCAATCTTCAGCATATTCTTTAGTTGATGTATTTAAGTTTATCCAACACTTCCTTCCAAACTAATGGCTAGAAGTTTTTGTGCTTCCACGGCAAATTCCATTGGGAGTTGATTCATTACCTCTTTGGCAAAACCATTGATGATGAGAGCAACAGCTGTTTCAGTGTCCATGCCTCTTTGGTTGCAATAGAAAATTTGATCTTCTCCAATTTTTGAAGTGGTTGCTTCGTGTTCTACGATGGCAGTATTGTTTTTTACTTCGATGTAGGGGAAAGTATGTGCGCCGCATTTATCACCGAGCAACAACGAATCGCATTGCGAGAAATTTCTTGCATTGCTGGCGTTCTTCGCTACGTTCACCAAACCTCTATAAGAGTTATTGCTTTTTCCTGCAGAAATACCTTTGGATACAATCCTGCTTCGTGTATTTTTTCCCAAGTGAATCATCTTGGTACCGGTATCTGCCTGTTGTAAATTATTGGTAACGGCCACCGAATAAAATTCACCTATGCTGTAATCGCCTTTTAAAATTACACTAGGATATTTCCATGTTACACTTGATCCTGTTTCCACCTGCGTCCAGGAAATCTTGGAATGATCGCCTGCGCAGATTCCTCTCTTCGTTACAAAATTGTAAATACCCCCTTTGCCTTCTTTGTCACCCGGATACCAGTTTTGAACAGTGGAGTATTTGATTTCGGCTTTTTCTTTTGCAATCAATTCGACTACTGCTGCATGGAGTTGATTTTCATCGCGCATCGGAGCTGTACATCCCTCCAAGTAACTCACATAACTCTCTTCTTCTGCAACTATCAATGTTCTTTCAAACTGTCCTGTATTCTTTGCATTGATTCTAAAATAGGTGGAGAGCTCCATCGGACAACGCACACCTTTGGGGATATAGCAAAATGAACCATCGCTGAATACAGCAGAATTCAATGCAGTAAAATAATTATCGGTTGCAGGAACAACAGAACCTAGATATTTTTTTACCAAGTCAGGATGCTCCTGAATCGCTTCACTCATGGAACAAAAGATAACACCCACTTTCGACAACTCTTCCTTGAAGGTGGTAGCAACCGAAACACTGTCCATCACAGCATCTACCGCTACACCCGTCAATCGTTTTTGCTCATTCAACGAAATACCAAGTTTTTCAAAAGTATTTCTCAACTCCGGATCGATTTCGTCTAAACTCTTTGGCGCAACTTTTTGTTTCGGTGCAGAGTAGTAAATGATGTCCTGAAAATCAATTGTAGGGTAGGTGACATTCGCCCATTTTGGTTCTTCCATTTTTTGCCAGTGACGAAATGCTTTCAGTCGGTACTCCAACATCCAAGACGGTTCGTTCTTCTTCGCCGAAATGAAACGTACGGTATCTTCAGACAAACCTTTAGGGGCTTCGTCTGCTTCGATATTGGTAACAAATCCGTATTTGTATTCCGACGAGGTAATCTGTTCTAAAATATCATCTGGTTGCTCTGGCATCTACGGTGTTATTTAATGGACTGCAAAATTCACGCTTTTCGCGTTTTTGTGGAAATGATTGCCCTCCTGAAAGCCTGATTTTCAATCATTTTTCCCAATATCGTAACACAAAACGAGGCGATTGGTTCATTTTGTCTAGTTTGTGTCTGCGAAAGAGATTTTTTTGTCAATTTTAGACGATGGACAAACAAGGTTTGGAACGGTTATTTCAGGAAAAATTTAGCTCCACTCCACGGTTTTTTAAAGCTCCGGGTAGAATCAACTTAATCGGGGAGCATACCGACTACAACGAGGGGTTTGTACTGCCTGCAGGTATTGATAAATATTGCGCCATCGCCATCGCCCCTTCCTCTCAAGAAAAAACCCATGTCATCGCCATCGATTTGAATGAAACATGCGAATTTGAAAAGATTCCCTCTCAACCCATCCCTTCTCATTGGATGAATTATATCTGGGGTGTGATGAAGGCCTTTGATAAAAGAGGACTTTCTATTCCACCCTTTGAAGCAATTATTCAATCGGATGTTCCAGTAGGAGCGGGACTCTCTTCGTCGGCAGCATTGGAAGTTGTTTTCACAAAGGCTTTCAATGAGCTGTTTGAGTTTTCACTTTCGAATATGGAGATGACACGAATTGCAAAAGAGGCAGAGAATGATTTCGTGGGATTGCAATGCGGTATCATGGACATGTTTTCGAGTGTACACGCAAAACAACATCATGCTATCAAGTTGGATTGCAGAAGTTTGCAGTATGACTATGTGCAGTTGCAATTAAATGATAATAAAATACTGCTGATTGATACATCTGTAAAACACCAACTGGCTTCTTCTGAATACAATCAGCGCAGAATGGAATGTCAATCGGCACTTGAAAAAATGAATGTAGAAGGAGTCGTAGCTAACTCACTTCGAGATATTTCAACTGCCCAAATTGAAAAAGCAAAACATCTTTTATCCGAAGTAGAATACAAAAGAGCGTCGTATGTAATTCAAGAAAATATACGTCTTGAAAAATTTGTTGATGCAATTGGTCATTCAAATTGGCAAGAAGCTGGACAATTACTACATGCCTCGCATCAAGGATTGAAAGAACAGTACGAGGTGAGTTGTCCGGAGCTTGATTTTCTTGTTGAGGTCAGTAAAAAAATAGAAGGTATATGGGGTGGAAGACTGATGGGGGGCGGCTTTGGTGGCTGTACGATCAATCTGGTGGAAGGACACAAAATAGATCAAATAACATCAGCCTTTTCTGCAGCATATTTGAGTCGATTTGGTCTCGTTCCAAAATATTATATTGCAAGTACAGGTGATGGTGCCTGTGAATATTAATCATCGTATGAAAAAATTGCTTGCTCTTATCCAAGTTGTACTTGCTTCACTTACTGCCTGCGTTGTTCCTCCTTCTCATCGCGCCCATGCTCCGTTGGATGAAGACAGAGTTGGTGCATTTGCAGATACTGTAAACGGGAAGGCAGTCAAGCTTTACACGTTGAGAAACAAAAGCGGTATGGCTGTCGAGATCAGTAACTATGGAGCAACATTGGTGTCTATTCATGTGCCAGATAAAGACGGAAACGATGGAAATGTATTGTTGGGGTACGACAGCATTCAAGGATTTTATAATGGCAAATCTTATTTCGGTTGTGTAGTGGGGCGCTATGCAAATCGCATTGCAAAAGCAAGTTTCAAATTAGAGGGGAAAGAATACCATGTTCCACAAAACGATGGGTTGAATTCATTGCACGGCGGTATCAACAGTATCGATAAACAAGTATGGGACGTTCGTGTTATGAACGATGCTATTCGATTGACAACTGTATCGAAAGATGGGGATAATGGGTATCCTGGAAACTTGAAATTGACTGTAGTGTATTCATTGCGTACCGACAATAGTTTGGTGATCGATTATACTGCAGTAACAGACAAGCCAACAGTGCTGAATATCAGTAACCATGCCTATTTCAACCTAACAGGCGATCCGAGTAAAACAATTTTGGATCATGAAATCAAGATCAATGCAGATGCATTTACTCCTGTAGATAGCACGCTCATCCCGACTGGCGAATTAAAAAAAGTTTCTGGTACCCCATTTGATTTTACGCAGTTCAAAAAAATCGGGAAAGATATCGATCAGCAAGATCAACAACTGATTTTTGGAAAGGGCTATGACCACAATTTTGTTTTGAATAAAACTACAGGTACACTTCCCGTGGTGGAAGTGATGGAGAAAACTTCTGGAAGAAAAATGGAAGTCTTTACCACTCAACCGGGCGTACAATTTTATACAGGTAACTTTTTAAATGGCACCGAAGTTGGCAGAGGAGTGGCCTATCAACAAAGAACTGGTTTCTGCTTGGAAACACAACAGTTTCCTGATGCTCCCAACCAGACTGCATTTCCTTCTACAGTGCTAAAACCTGGTGAAACCTGGAAGAGTCAAACAACTTACAAATTCAGTAGTGTAAAATAAGCACATGAAATTTTTATTGGGTATTGATGTTGGTTCTTCTTCTGTGAAATGTGCTCTGGTGGCCATTGATTCTGGGGAGTGCGTTGCATCTGCATATTCTCCCAGTTCCGAAATGAAAATTCATTCGCCGCAAGCAGGTTTTGCAGAGCAGGATCCGGAAACCTGGTGGAAAGAGTTGCGCAATGCAATGGCGATCCTGGCAGACGAATACGACTTCAAGAAAAATGATATTGCCGCCATTGGTATTTCATACCAGATGCATGGATTGGTGATGCTGGATAAAGAAGGAAATTCTCTTCGTCCCTCAATTATCTGGTGCGATAGTAGAGCAGTAGAACTTGGCAACAATGCGTTCAAAGAAATGGGTTCAGCTTTTTGTCTGGAGCATTATTTGAATTCACCCGGAAATCTTACTGCATCCAAATTAAAATGGGTGAAAGAGTTTCAGCCAGATGTCTACCAAAAGATTTATAAAGTCATGCTACCCGGCGATTACATAGCATACAAAATGACTGGTGAAATGAATACAACCATATCGGGGTTGTCTGAAGGGGTGATGTGGGATGCATCCAAAGAATCTATTGCACATGATCTCTTAAAATACTATGATATAGATGAACGATTGCTTTCTAAATTGGTTCCTCAATTTGGTGAGCAGGGTTTTCTGACTGAAAAAGCTGCGAGCGAACTCGGACTTTCCGCTTCGATCCCCGTTTGTTATCGCGCAGGCGATCAGCCCAACAATGCTTTCTCGTTGAATGTGTTGAATCCTGGCGAAATTGCTGCAACAGCAGGAACGTCTGGTGTTGTCTATGGGGTGATCGATCAACCTGCTTATGATCCTGCCTCTCGTGTAAATACTTTTGTGCATGTAAATCATACCCCGGATAAAAAAAGATACGGTGTATTGTTGTGCATCAATGGAACAGGTATTCTCAACAGTTGGTTACAAAAAAATGTATTTGCTGATTTAACGTATGCGGATATGAACAAGTTGGCATCTTCCATTCCAGTTGGTGCGGATGGTCTCTTGTGTTATCCTTTTGGGAACGGTGCGGAACGAGTTTTGGAGAATCAGGATACAGGGGCACAAATAAAAAATCTTCGTTTCAATCACCATACAAATGCACACCTCGCAAGGGCGGCACAAGAAGGAATTGTTTATGCATTGTATTATGGTGTAGAAATTATGGTGCAAATGGGATTGAGTATCAATACAGTTCGTGCTGGGAAAGCAAATATGTTTCAAAGCGAAGTTTTTGCTGAAGCATTTGCAAATACCACAGGCGCAACAATTGAATTGTTTAATACGGATGGTGCGCAAGGCGCTGCACGTGCAGCTGGTATCGGAGCCGGGGTTTTTAAAAATGAAAAAGAAGCTTTTGCTGGGCTAAAAGTTTTACAAAAAATCGAACCTCAAAAAAATCTTCAAACTCAGTACGCTGATACGTATCAAATTTGGAAATCAAATTTTACGTTCTGAAGATTTATCTATATTTACAAACACAGTTAACGGTTAACCGTTGACTGTCAACTGATAACTCAAAACCCAACACTCACATGTCCATCACACTTGGTAACAAAGAATTCTTTCCTGGTATTGGAAAAATAAAATACGAAGGTCCAAAATCCGATAATCCACTTGCGTATAAATGGTACAACGAAGATCATTTGATTGGTGGCAAAACCATGAAAGAGTATCTCAAGTTTGCGGTTGCATATTGGCATAGCTTCTGCAACGTGGGTGCCGATCCATTTGGTCCGGGTACACATAAATTCCCTTGGGATGTTGCAGGCAATGCAGTGGAAAGGGCAAAAGACAAAATGGATGCTGCGTTTGAATTCATCACTAAGTTGGGTATACCATATTACTGTTTTCACGATGTGGATTTGGTAGATGAAGGAGCAAATTTATCCGAATACGAAAGCAATCTGTCTGCTATTGTGGATTATGCAAGTATGAAGCAAAAAGCAAGCGGAGTAAAGTTATTATGGGGTACTGCGAACGTGTTTTCCAATCCACGTTATATGAATGGTGCGAGTACCAATCCTGATTTTCTCGTATTGGCTCATGCAGCAACTCAGGTGAAAAATGCATTGGATGCTACCATCAAGTTGGGTGGCGAGAACTATGTTTTCTGGGGCGGAAGAGAAGGGTATATGACGTTGTTGAATACCAACATGAAAAGAGAACAAGAACATCTTGCACAATTTTTACATACTGCAAAAGACTATGCAAGAAAAAATGGATTCAAGGGAACCTTTTTTATCGAACCCAAACCCTGCGAACCTACCAAGCATCAATACGATTACGATGCTGCAACAGTAATAGGATTTTTGAGGCAGCATGGATTGGACAAGGATTTTAAATTGAATGTAGAAGTAAACCATGCAACCCTTGCTGGACATACATTTCAACACGAATTGCAAGTGGCAGCAGATGCAGGGATGTTGGGAAGTATTGATGCCAACAGAGGAGATGCACAGAACGGATGGGATACCGATCAGTTTCCAATGAACTTGAATGATTTGGTGGAAGCGATGTTGGTGATTTTGGAGGCAGGTGGATTTTCTGGAGGTGGTGTAAACTTTGATGCTAAAATCAGAAGAAATTCTACCGATCCAGACGATTTGTTTTTAGCCCATATTGGCGGAATGGATGCCTTTGCACGTTCATTGATCGTTGCCGACTCAATCATAAAACAATCGCCTTACAAAGAGTTCAGAAAGAACCGCTATGCTTCATTTGATAGTGCGGAGGGCAAGAAATTCGAACAGGGGAAGATGAATATGGAAGAATTGCGGGAGTATGCCTTCAAAAACGGAGAGCCCAAGCAGGTTAGCGGTAAACAAGAATGGCTGGAAAATATCATTAATCAATATCTATAGGATTTTCTGTCCTTATTTTATACTAACAGATTGATTATCAATCGTTTACTTGTTTTTCTTCGAAAAAACTGTTTAGTATTTTATTATTTCCACTTAACACAGTATTAACAAACGAAAAATATTGTTTAATATTGACCATAAATTATTTTTATTTTGTTCATCAGATTTTTTTATTGAATTAAACAAAAGCAAATGAAGAAAATCCTATCAACGCTCTTCTTAGCTGTTTTGTGTTTCTCGGTAATCAACGCACAGGTTCGTCAGGTAACGGGTTCCGTTAAAGACGAAAAAGGTGCAGGGGTTCCCCTCGCAACAGTTAAGGTAAAAGGAGCACCAACTTCCGTGTTAGCTGACGACAATGGTAACTTCAAAATCAACGCAGCTGCAAATGCAACTTTGCAGATCACTGCTACTGGTTTTGCTCCATTTGAAGTCGTGGCAAGTTCCACTTCTCTTTCCATTTCTTTGAAGAGACAAATCGAAGAAATCGATAACGTTGTGGTAACTGCACAAGGTATTCGTAAAAAATCAAAAGAAATTGGTTACTCGTACGCAAAAGTTTCTACCGAAGAATTAACGGTTGGACGCGCACCAAGATTGACACAGGCGCTTGCCGGTAAGGTTTCTGGTTTGGCAATTTACCAAGTAAACAACAGTGTTGATCCGTCAGTGAAAGTAATCCTTCGTGGTTATCGCTCACTTACTGGTAACAACGAAGCATTGGTGGTTATCGATGGTATGCAAACAACTGCAACTGTTTTGGCAACGATCAATCCAAACGATGTTGAAACGGTTACCATCTTGAAAGGTGGTCAAGCTGCAACGTTGTATGGTTCTGCCGGTGTAAACGGTGCGTTGGTTATAACTACAAAGCAAGGTGCAAAGGGTAAAATCAAAACTACCTATTCACATGCTACCAACTATGAAGAGATCAACTTCATGCCTAAATTTCAAAATAAGTATGGTTCTGGATCTCAGTATTATCCTTATTCATATGGAGATCCCGAATACAGCTCCGATTATTTAGTACGTATGAAGGCAAACTGGCGTTCTTATGAGAACCAGCAATATGGTGATCCATATGATGGAAGTCTTAGAATTGCAGGCCGTGTTTTAGAAGACGGCAGCAAGTTGGTGATTCCTTATTCAGATGTTCCAAACGTTCGCCGAGATACTTACGACAGAGGTGTTTCGAGCAATAACCAGGTTAGTTTTTCTGGTGGAGATGACAATGGTACTTATTACTTGTCTGTTGAAAACCAAAAAATCAATGGCATTGTCCCAGGCGACTGGAGCGATCGAACTGGTGTTCGCGCAAATGCAACAAAGAAATTTGGTAAGCTTTCAACAGGCTACAATGTTTCTTATAATCAAATTGCATACGACAGAACATTTGCCGATTTCCAAAACGATGTAATCAATACTGCATCTTGGGTTGATCTTAAAACAATGAGAGATTGGAGAACAAATCCATTCGCAAATCCAAATGGTTATTATAACGACTATTATAATAATCCATTCTTTAATAAGGATATTCAACGAGCTCGTTATAAGGATGCAAACCTTCAGGGAAGTTTTGATCTTGAATACAAACTCACTCCTTGGATGAGCTT